>OJNV01000021.1_pt1 | contig 100301 bp, 73 predicted proteins | sample 1597961 | NCBI WGS metagenome assembly OJNV01 (sample SAMN01915220, study PRJEB22387) | human gut metagenome | isolation source: stool | host: Homo sapiens | place: USA
AATTAGATGATGAATAAATAAATACACTCATCATCTGTCTGTTGCTTTTGTTGTTAGTCTGGAAAAATTTCCGATAATCTACCACAAAAAATCCCTCCCCGAAATTCGATTTACAAACCGAACAGGGGGAGGGGCGTTTTACGGGGTGTATGAATGTATTGAACATATTTAGCTAATAGGGTAGTTATGAACATATATTGCATTTGCTATCTTTGTAAAAAAGAAAACTATATATGAAGAACACTTTTTTTAAATTGGTAAGTTTAATACTGATTGCTATTGCAATCCCCTTTGTTTTAAATAGTCTTATCCTATTGCCGTCTATATGGCCTATTGTTGGGGGACAGAATGCTGATGTTATATGGTTAAGTTTTTGGGCTACATATTTAGGCGCTGTTGCCTCATTTGCTATGGTATATTGGACATGGCGAACCTTGAAGCAGAACAAAGAGCAGTTGGATGAGATGAAACGCCAATGGGATGCAGAACACACGCCAGTTATAGATATTATTCCAGTATATTTAGTATCAGAGTCATTGGTTGTGTTAGAAGTGAGAAATATTAGTCGTTCTTATGCAAAAGATATCCAATTCAGAATAGATCCTCAATACATAGATCAGATCCCTTGTTTGTCAAATAGAAAAAATGGGCTTAAGAATTTTTATAATACAATTTGTGAACATCCATTTTCACTTTTGCCTAATGAACGAAAGTACTTTTATTTAATTTCTAAAGATATTTCTTTGCCTGAAGATTGTACTTTCGTCTCATTGTGGAATGAATTGTACTTAAAGGATCAATACGAAACAATCTTCAATTACCTGAGAACGAATCCATTTACTATTGATTGCAAATATAATCACAGTCTTAAAAAAAGCTTCACCATAGATATTAAGGATGCCTTCCTGGGAGATATTCAGATTCCTTCACCATCCTTAAAAAGCAGTCGCTCTAATTAAAAAACATTAAAATTCAAACTCACCTATCTTCATCTGTTTGCACGGCTCCACTGCCTTCCGATACGCCTCCTGCATATCAAGCACCTTTATAAAGTAGGGGAGGGAAACCTTCTCAGGTAGCTGCTTGCAACGCTTGTTGAGTTGGTAGGTCAGGCTTATCGACTCCGTATTCGGAACGCCTGCGGCATTGTGCTTGGTAAGCAGAACCGATAATGCCACCTTGTTTCGTCTGGGTGCTGCCACCCCTTTGGCCTTACAGAAATCGCACAGCTACTTGTCGTTATATTCATTTAGAAAAATTATTGCCATAACCAGTAAAAACACACTCTCTCGAAATCCGTTTTACAGTCCGAATAGGGAGAGAGGTGTTTTACAAGGTTTAGGAGTGTACGGAATATATTGCGTTTTAATGAGTATCTTTGCGTTGGTATAGATAGCTTTCATTTTATGGATTGTGCAAGCACTATTGATATAATCATAGGTTTTGTTTGTGTATTGCTTACTCTGTGGACAATTAAAATGCAATTTTTCTCAAAGCCCAAAGAAGAGTTGGAACATTTAAGAATCCAATTTAAGGCAACACAGAACTTATCTCTCCAAATTCAAGGTGATTTAGAAAGACTGATTGCGCAATATAATGCAGGCAAGTGTAAAATGGTTTCTGGATTTACCTATGAGACTTGTCTTGAAGAAATGAAATCAACCTTCAAGACAAATCTAACAGATGAGGTCTTGGAAAAACTGGTTTCACAAAATCCGTCCAAGCCCACAATACTTTCAGTCATTAAGAGTTTGGAAGTTCAGCATGAAAACCTCATGCAACTTCAGGTAAATCTTAATTTGATTCGTAGGCAGATGGATAACCCTTGACCACAATTATTTTGCAACCATTCTATCTCTTACGATAACTATACACGCTGTTGTTTTGCCATTGATTTTTGGTGATGTCATTTTCACTTCGTATCATTTGGCGAGATCGGTCGCTTTTGCGGTTTGTTGAATACCCAAACTGTCGTATATCTTTTGCAGTTCCGTTTTGACCTTGTTCTTTGGGATGGATGTCTGCTTGGTAAAGGTCTCATTTATCATCTTGGCAATCTTGCGTTCAACAGGAACAGATCACTGTTTCGTCAGCTCCCTGCGGATGTTGCCTACATGATATTTCAACGCCTGTACTTTGGCAGTTCCCAACTCCTCATAAGCCTGTTTTACCAAAGGATATTTGACTGCAATCTGGGCACACAGCTCTTCATGGCTTACCAATGAGAAGAAAGGCTGGGACGTTTTCAGTCGATGGTATTCTTCAAACAACTCCTTGAATGTAACCCGCGCATTGTTTTTATCCTCCAGCTTCTCGATAATCTCACTGAATGAATGCTGTGTAATGGAGTATCCGTTTCGTTTCAGCTCGCTGGAAAGGTTTACATAGGTTCTGTAAATATGGCGGCATATCTTGAAGTTTACGATGTCCATATTGGCCAGATTCTTATCCACGACCAGCTTATTGTTCTCAATCCTTACATATTGCTCGTTGATATATTTGATCTTTGACAAGGTCTTTACCCGAGTTTTGTCGCTCAACGCGTTTATCTCTTGGGCATACTGTACGGCTTCTTTCAATGTCTTTTGAGTGGCGGCCACATATTCATCCAATGTTACCTCTCGGCTGTATTTAGTCGTTGAGAAGACATGGATAATCTCCCTTTTGTATTTGGAATCGCGTACCCGTCCGCAAATTTGAGTAAACAGGGTTGAGATGTCCAATAAGGTATGAGCCTTGTTGCCATCGCTGACGATGAAAGTAACTCCGTTTTCATCATACAAGTCACATCCTTCAAAACAGGTCGAGGTGTAAAAGTTTATCTTCTTCACGGGGTCTGACGGCTGATCAATGGGATAGTCCTTACCTAACTTGCGCTGGTTGTTCTCGCTATTGTCCCCGCTTGTGGAGCAAACCACTTTCACTTGGTCAGGAGTGAGTTTTGCCAGCTCTATCACCTTTGCGATGAACTCTACGCTGTTTACAAAGATGTGCAGATTGTAAGACAAATCACTATCCAATATCTTGCGGCACTCTTTAACGATATATTGTGCAGGCTTGGATGTTTGACGGGACCGCACATGGATCTCTGTCAGATGGGGCCAGTTAATTTCGCATATGGGCAGATGCTTCAACTCTTCCAGAATATACTCCCGTTCGATCGGAGTAGCGGTCATGTAAGTAACACGGTCGAACTTCCCAGCTTCCGCCAATAGATTCTTGATGGCCGTATGACGGAACGAGTAGGAGTTGAATAAGACATGTCATTCATCAACCAGCAAGAAAAGGTCGTTATAAGGGTCGAGACCTGCAGCCTGCAATGCCTTGATGGTTCGTGGCAGTGAATCGTATGTAACGGCAATCTTTAAGGGAGAGTGGCTTTGCGCGTATTCCATAATATCCTGTTCTCCGATCCCTTCGTAAACGCCCAGCACGGAAATATCGTCTTGTCGGTAGATGGTCTTGTTCTTGACCAGCGCCACATAAGGCATGGCAATAAGGGTCGGAATCGGATTGCGGATGGCTAATTCAGTGGCACCACATCCTGTTTGTCTCTTGTTGAAGAGACAGTTATTAGGAATCTCTGTCAAAAAGTCCGACAGATAGGTTGCTCCTTCGGGAGCTTCAATCGTTCAGTTTTGATTTGTATTCATATACTTATATGTTTGATAGTTAGTAATATCTATATAATCTTCCATCTTTTTTAATCTTGAATCTATATTTATAAAGGAGACTTTCATTTCACACTCAAAAAATGTGGAAAGACAGTGCAAAGAAAAGGCAGACGAATCTGCCTTAACAAAATTAGCCCTATTTGAACGGTGGATGTCTTTCGTAGAAAAACTATGCAAATATATAAAATATTTTACAATAAATCAAATTATTTGATAATATTTTCGGCTGTTTTCTCGATTAGTCGTATGATTGATATTTAGGCAGACTTTCGCTATTTTTGAGGAACTGAAACCCCGAACTGACTATGAACTGTACGATTCCTCAAAACTGGAGTGATGAAGCCATGGATTATGCCAACCGATTGGCCGATCGAATCAATGTAGGCTGGGATGGTGAGAACTATTGTCCGAGTGACTGGAGCCTCCGATTTCTCGTTCGTTTGAACAAGGGCTTGGTGAAAGCCCCCTTCACGTATGAAGCCTTCAGGGATAACGACGACATCATGGCTACATTGGAGGGATACGGGTTGGATGCCGAAAAGTTCTGGTATGCGTTGCTCTTCATCTACGACATCACGATCTCTTTCTGCTTGAATGCTGCCGATGCCAGCAAGACGGATTATGAGATTCTGACGGAACTCAACGATTTTCTGCAACAGCACCCGAAAGCAGTTCTCTACCTCTCGGAGGATCGGGAGTTACGCAAGAGTGAACGCTACGAAACCAACAGTCCGTTGATTTTGGGCTGCCTGCGTCGTTTTGTCAAGCAGGAGTTGGCGCAATATCCAGAACCGCCCCAACAAAAAATCTTTACCATCGACCTCCTTTATAGGAATTATACAGAATCACTGTCCACTGCCCAGCAACAGGTGCTGATGTATCGGTTGTTCAAGGTACTGTTCGATACCCTCAAATTACCCGAGTTGCGTGCCAAGCGGGGAGAGGTTGTGTCGTACAGCAAACAGCTCCTTGTCTCCCGCATCATCTATTTCTGCCGACTGACGGCCAATGAATCCTTTACGGTGGACAGCTCCTCATTGAAAGGAGTCTTGAAACAGTACGGAAATACGGACTTCAACCAACTGGAACCTCGGGTTTATACGGGCGGCTTACGACTGCCGAAAGAAGAGGGAGAGTAAGTCGGGTTGTATTTTACTCCCTAAAGAGGGGTGGAATTTTGCCGAGCTTTGTATCCGTCGGATGGATGGTCCAGACGACCTGCAACCCCTTGGGCAAGGCAAGCAGCTAACCAACGCCCCTCCGTAAAGGACGGAGTAATTTATGGCCATGAAAAAGATGGTTATGCAAGAGGACAACACGAATCGTCAACTGGCTTTTGTGAAAGGCAACCGCCCGACCAATAGCGACGAAGTATTCCGCAAGTCAAATTCTTATCGGGACTATGGGCAGTTGTCCCCCATTACCGTTGCCAAGGGTGAGGAGGTTTTGCGCTCGGGAGGACATTTGGTTGATCTGAAAGGGAACGATATTCCCGATGACCAGGCCCAGAACTATTATGCTGTACTGGATGGTCAGCATAGAGTGCAAGCCTTCAAGGAATTTGATCCCGAGATGAATAAAATCGTGATTATGGAATCCTTAAACACGCGTGTGTCCGTCATGAAGCAGATTGCTGAGATGAATATCCGTACCGTTGCGTGGAGGGGCACGGATTACATGGCTGGGTCTGCAATGACGCTGAAGGAGTCCAATGAGGTCTTTGACTTTGCCTTGTTCTTGCGCAAGAAAGGATTCCCGCTGGCAACGATTTCGCTGTGGTGTCTCGGGAAGAATTCGATGAAGCCCTCCATGTTCGTTAAGCTTATCGGTTCAGATTCTTTGGATCGGGCTTTCGATAATAACGGATGGCTCTCCCGCAGTCAGCAATGGTACGAGGCCGCAGAGCAGAAGTTCAACGATAAATTCCTTGCCAAGAAGTATTTGATAACCTACATCATCGACAAGTATCACAATGCGGCCGATCCGACATCCTTCACGGTTCAGATGGTGGAGAAAATCAGGAGCCTAACAGAGGAGCAGGCAAAGGAGATTATGAACCCCGAGAAAGTAGAGGATCAGACGCGTGAGCAAACCACAATCAACCTCCTGATAAAATACCTTGGCAAATAGGATTGCTTGGCATTAGATGGGAAAGAAGGTCGGAAACCGAATTGGTTGTCCGACCTTTTTCCTTTTACAGCAGATGCCGCATGGCTTCGTCGATTTGCGAATTCTCGAATGAATCGAGGTAGATTTGCGTGGTCGAGAGGTCAGAGTGTCCCAACGATTCGGAAATCAGAGCCACGCTTACCCCTGACCGTTTCAGGACAGTTGCATATGTATGGCGGGCAACGTAGGTCGTCAATGGAACCTCCAATCCAATCAGTTTTCCCAGCACCTTTAATTCCCGATTGATTTTTGCCAGAACCTTATGGATGCGGTTGAAAATCTGCTGTGCGGTCTTGTGTTCCGCACGGTCGAGAATTGGGAAGATATAATCTTCTTGTGTGTGGTTGTCCCTGCTGTATTTCCCGATAATCTGCAAGGCGTTCGGCACGAGCTGAAAGGATAGCAGTTTCTGGGTTTTGTGACGGGTGTAATAGATTCTGCCTTTTATGAGGTCCTTGTAACGTAGCCGTGCCATGTCTCCGAAATTCATTCCTGCCGTAAAGTAGGAGAACAGGAATAAATCCTTGGCAAGTTGTCGGTACTCCGTCGTATGTCCCTCTGTAATTTCGAGATCAATCAATCGCTGGATGTCCTCTTTGTCGATGGCTCGTTTGCGGGTCTTGGCCCACAAGCTACCCACTTGGTAAAGGCTGAACGGATTTTGTTCGGTCTCGATTTTTCCCTCTTTGACTGCCTTGTTGTAGATGGCCTTGAAGATGGCGAATCGTGTGGCGATACTGTTGTCCTTGTTGCCACGTTCCCGTAGGTATAGTTCCAACCCTTTCAGATAGTCGAGGTCGATGGCTTCCATGGCCATGCTGGTCGGTTTGTAGCCTCCCAACACTTGCAGAGCATATCGGTGTTTGGTTGCCGAATGAATCTTGCCGAGCGATTCCAACCGTTCAATCACCTCGTTGAATCCTTGTTCGATGGTGATTCCTGCGATATGGGCGGTTTTTACCTCAAACAGCGTATCGAAGTTTACGGGAATATCCAACGCCTCCAGCCTTTTGATCTTCTTCTGAAATCCTGTTAATGTGCAGTCGATCTTACTTTGCAGGGTGGCTCGATCAGGGCAATCCGCTGTCAGCATTTCGGCCTCTTTGTCCCAGTAACAGGGTGCAACAGAAAGTCCGAGAGCCACTAGTTTTGAGGTGCGGTTGTGGGTAAACCGAAGCATCAACGGGGATCGACCGTTTTTGTAGACTCTGTCTGTTTTTAGAATAATCTTGATTTTCATCTACTTGCGTATTCTGCAAGTAATTGAGAGAAGCGATGGCGGTGTCCAACAAAGTGTCCAACATTTGCGCTCGGAAGCCCTTTTTTGCCCCTGTTTCACTCCCGAAACGGCACAAAAAAAGAGGCTACTTAGATCGTAACCTCTTGATTTTGAGAGCCGAATCCGAGATTTGAACTCGGGACCCCTTCATTACGAGTGAAGTGCTCTACCGCTGAGCTAATTCGGCCTTCACGGGCTTTGTGCCCCTTTTCCTTCCCTTTCGGGACTGCAAATATCTGCAAAAAATTTTTTTCCTGCAAGAAAACTGCGAAAAATTTCTCATTTCTTGTTATCTTCGCGGAAAAATAATCCATAAATGATCACTTTTCTGCTGTGTCTGGGCCTGCTTGTCGCGGCCTACTTTACCTATGGCCGTTATCTGGAGCGCCTGGTCGGCGTCGATCATCGGGCTGAAACCCCTTGTCAGCGCTTGTATGACGGTGTGGATTATGTTCCGCTGCCCCGCTGGAGGATTTTCCTGATTCAGTTGCTCAATATCGCGGGGCTCGGGCCCATCTTCGGAGCCGTACTCGGCGCAGCCTACGGGCCCGTGGCATTCCTGTGGATCACCCTGGGCGGGATCTTCATGGGCGCGATGCACGATTTTGTTGCCGGAGTGATCTCTTTGCGGCACGACGGTGCAAGCCTTCCCGAGATTACGGGCCGTTATCTGGGCAACGGCGTGAAGATCGTCATGCGGCTCTTCTCGGCCGGCCTGATGGTGCTCGTGGGTGCGGTGTTCCTTTCGCAGCCGGCTTCGCTGATTGCCAACCGGATCGATGCCCCGATGCTTGATGTCCCGGCTTTCGGCGGATTCTCGTGGTTGCTGCTCATTGTTCTCGGCGTGATACTTGTCTACTACATTGCCGCTACGCTGCTTCCCGTGGACAAGATCATCGGCCGGATTTATCCCGTCTTCGGGTTTGCCCTGCTGTTCATGGCTCTGGGCATTCTCTTCGTGCTGCTGTTCAACCGGGATTATGTCATTCCCGAATTCACGTCATTTAGTAACTGCATTGATAATGCCCGGGAGTTCCCGATCGTCCCGATGCTCTTTACGACCATCGCTTGTGGCGCCATCTCGGGATTTCATGCCACGCAGTCGCCGCTCATGGCCCGCTGCATGCGCAATGAACGCGAGAGCCGCTCGATCTTCTACGGAGCGATGATCTCCGAGTCGATCATCGCCCTGATTTGGGCGGCCATAGGAATGGCCTTCTGGGGCGGTGTCGAGGGATTGAACGACGCGATTGCCCAATATCGGGGACAGGCCGGTGTGATGATCGACGTCATTGCAACCGAAACGCTCGGCTCCGTGATTGCGGGATTCGTGATTTTCGGGGTTGTGGCGTGTGCCGTCACTTCGGGTGATACGGCTTTCCGTTCCGCACGGCTGATCGTCGCCGACTTCATGGGGCTCGAGCAGCGCACGTTGCGCAAGCGGATCTACATCTGCGTCCCGCTGTTCGTGCTTGCCCTGCTGATTATCTTTGCCCTTCCGTTTCAGGCCATGTGGAGTTATTTCGCCTGGATGAACCAGACCCTTGCGGCCGTCACGCTCTGGATGATTGTCGTTTATCTCCATCGGAAGGGCCGGGGACTCTGGGTGGGTCTGATCCCGGCGCTCGTCATGACGTATGTCTGTGCAAGCTACGTTTTTGTCTCTCCGCTGATGTTCGGTATGGAGAATCGTATGGCGGCCTACCTGCTGGGAGGTGCCGTGACGTTGGGATTCCTTGTTCTGGTTCTTTTCAAATTACGTGTCAGCCATGCGCAAAGCCTTTCTTGAGCCTACGGCCGACCAGACCTTCGAAGTGGTGGGAGACGGCCCGTACAATTTTGTCCAGGTGCTGGAGCGTTCCCGCCGCATGCAGGAGTCGGGCGATGTCGAAGGGGCCTGCAACGAGCGTTTCCAGGCCTTCCAGCGCCTTGCCGCACTGATTCCCGAGGATGAGGAGGTGAACCTCGAGTGGTCGCACCGCAATTCGCGGGCTGCGCTCGAACTGATCCGGGCTTCGGCCATCGACCACTTTCTGATCAACGACTTCGAGATGTCGGCGGCCCTGCTCGAACTGTTGCTCGAGCTCGATCCGGAGGACCACCTCGAGGGCAGCGAACTGCTCGCCTTCGATTATCTGGCCATGGACGAGCAGGAGCTCTTCGACGAGGTGATCAACGATGTCTCCGACAAGGCGGCCAGCCGCGAGGTGTTGTTGCTCTGGTCGGCCTACCGGCGCGACGGATCGTTGCCCGAAGGAGAGTTGAAACGCTTCCGGACGCGCTTTGCCCCCTATTTCGCCGAATTTACGGCCGACAGCCATCCGGCCGATGCGGCCTACCTGCAGGATATCGAGAGCGAACATCCCTCGTTGGCGGCACAGGCCCGTGAGTTGTGGCTGCAGACCGAGAACCTGTGGGTGTTGTGGCCCGGATTCATCGAGGCGCTGAAGGCTCGCCGTGCGGAGGCATAAGGCCTGCGGGACCAGATTCCCGGCAGATGTGAAAAAGCCGGATTCGTATCGCGGATCCGGCTTTTCCGTCTTTGCCCGTCGGCTGCGGGGCTATTGCTCGTTCTTTGTCTTGCGGTTGCGTACCAGCTCCTTGAAGCAGTGGCGGCAGATCGGCTCGTAGGTGTCCTGCGCTCCGAGCATCACCTGTTTCTCGTCGCTGGTCAGGCGGTGCGAATGGTGGGCGAGGTTGCCGCAGCGCACGCAGATGGCGTGCACTTTCGTCACGTATTCGGCCGTAGCCATCAGCGCCGGCATCGGGCCGAACGGCCTGCCCGTATAGTCCATGTCGAGTCCTGCGACGATCACCCGCACGCCGTTGTCGGCCAGCTGTCGGCAGACATCGACGATGCTTTCGTCGAAGAACTGTGCCTCGTCGATGCCGACCACATCGACATCCGAGGTCATCAGCAGGATGTTTTGCGGCGATTCGACCGGCGTCGAACGGATGGCGTGCGCGTCGTGCGAGACGACCTCCTCCTCCGAGTAGCGGACGTCGATGCAGGGCTTGAAGATCTCTACCCGCTGGTGGGCGAACTGTGCGCGTTTGAGGCGGCGGATCAGCTCTTCGGTTTTGCCTGAGAACATCGAACCGCAGACCACTTCGATCCAGCCCTTGCGGCTGGCATTTTCCAGAAACATGTCGTGTGTGCTGTTTTTCGTTTCGTCGTGTCGCGAAGCTGCCCGATGATGGGCCTCGGCTTTCGAGGGAAAGCCCGCTGTCGCCTCTCTCGGGTGTGTCGTCGGCATTTGGAGCCCTTGACTCTGTAGGATAGGCGGCGGCTTCGGGACGGAGGACAAAGGTAACAATTTAATCCGGTTTCGTCAAGAGCCCCGGACGGGATCGGAGTCCGCATCGTCGGCCGGAGACGGGCTGCCGGAAAGAGAAACCGGACACCCCTTTTGCGGGGCATCCGGTTTTCCTTTTCGGTGTTGTAGAATCGGTTATTTCCAGAGTTCCTGCTGCTCGAGGTTCTCGTTGAGCAGAATCTCACCCGACGGGATCGGCATGAGGTAGTACTTCTCGAGCCATCCCTTGCCGGCCGACGTGGGATCCTGATAGAAGTAGAGGTGGCCGGCGTTACCCTGTGCGGCCAGCTCCGAAGCCGACGCCTCGGTGGTGCCGCCCTGCTTCAGGATACCGGTCTCGCCCAGCGAGATCGAGCTGATACCCTGCGTCGTGGCATTCTCCACATAGGCTCCGTAGTGCTGTTTGTTCACATACCAGTCGGCCTTCTTCCAGCGGCGGACATCCTCGAACGAGAAGCTCTCGCCCATGAGCTCGATCAGACGCTCGCGGCGGATCTCCCACAGTACGGGATCGACGCTCGGGTCGCGGTCCGGGTCGAAGTCCGAACCGATCTCGGCCACCGTCATGCGGCTTACCTCGGCGCGATCACGCAACAGGTTGATGCTCTGGTCGGCCACGGTCTGGTTGAAGGCTCCGAGCTCGAACTTGGCCTCGGCGTAGTTGAGCAGCACCTCCTCGATCTTGAAGAGCGGCTTGTCGGAGATCTCCTTGGCGACGTTCTGGCCCTGACGGTCCCAGCCGGCATGGTGTTTCCATACGAAGTATCCGCTCTTGCACAGCTGGTAGGTCTTGCTCGAGTTGAACGGCGTGAGGCCTGCGGCCAGGGCGCCGTTCATCGCGCCGGACGAGGAGAGCGAAGTGTTCGGTACATTGGGCTGGAGGTTGCCGCCCCAGTTGCCCGAGGGCAGCGCCTTGTGGCCCGAGATCAGGTAGTAGCCGGTCTGTACCTCGGGGATGCGGTATACCGGTTTGCCGTTGTCCGTGAGGTTCGTTTCGTTGCCGCGCGACGGGAACTTGCGCAGGTACTCCATGTACTTGTAGCCGTTCGACTCGTCGTAGGTGAAGTCGTTGATGCCCGTGCTGGTGGTGTTTACGTGATAGGGCGGCATGACCGTCTGCCACAGACGCGGATCGCGGTTGCGGAACGTCTTGTAGATGTCGCAGTTGGCGTAGTCGTAGGGTTCGCCCTCGGTATACGAGTCGTCGGCGCCGTTGTAGTCGTAGTACTTCACCCTGGCGTTGTGGATCGGCAGGCCGTCCTTGGTCAGGTAGAGGTCCACGGTCGATTGGGGCATCTCGAGCGATGCCGAGCCGATGTGCTCGAAGTGGCCCAGACGGTGCATCTTGTAATCCTCGGTATACTTCATGTAGAGGATCACGCCCGGTACGCCCTGCAGGTTTTCGGTCGTCCACAACTGGCCCCATCCCTTGCCGGGATAGGTGTCGCCGCCCGACGCGTCACCCGTGTAGAGGGTCGGATAGCGGGACATCAGCTCCTCGGAGAGGCGGACGCACTCCTCGAGCAGTTTCTGCCCGGTGATGTACTCGCCCTCCTCGGCCACGTTGTGGTACTTGCGCCACGTTCCCTCGAACAGGGCGAAGCGGGTGAGGAATGCCTTCACGACATCGCTGTTCACCGTGTTGGGCTCGGCCAGGTCGTCCTGGATGTTGTTTATGCACCAGATCAGCTCGTTGTAGATCTGGTCGGCCACGTAGAGCCGCGAGTCACGTGCCTTGTAGAGCTCCGGCGACGTGTCGTCGAGCAGATGGTCCACGTAGATGATGTCTCCGTAATTGACCATCAGCGCATAGTGGTTGAAGGCGCGGAAGAAGCGGGCGATGGCCTCCAGGTGGAGCCGTTCGCTGTCCGAGCAGACGGGATCCTGAATGTGCTTGAGCATCAGGTTGGCGGCACGGATGAACTCATAGGGCGAGCTGTAGGTGCCGTCCGAGGTCGGAATCGAGACGTTCTGTGCGGCATAGGGGTTGTCCACCGTGCCGGCACCGTATCCGTAGTTGGTCAGGATGCCCGACCAGATGTCGCGGGTCGAGGTGCCGAGGGCTCCGCTCACGGGTATCGGGCCCGAGTAGATCGTAAAGCCGTTGAAGCAGTTGTAGAGCGTCAGCAGATAGGACATGCTGGAGTTGTACGAGGTGAAGGCACTTGCTTCCGTGGTCGTGCCTTCGGGGTAGCGCTCCAGAAACTCGTCGTTGCAGGAGGTGCTGCCCAATGCAAGCGCCCAGATGGCAAGGATATATGCTATTTTTTTCATACGAGTGATCTCTGTTTTTTTGTTACAACGTGAAATTCAGACCGAACGAAACGGTGCGGTAGAGCGGGTAGCTCCACGAGAGGGTCTCGGGATCGATGCCTTTGGGCAGCGAGGTGAACGTGGCGAGGTTCTCGATGCTGACGAACAGACGCAGGTTCGAGACGTGGATCTTGTTCATCCAGCGCTTCGGGAAGGTGTAGGCCAGCGTCAGGTTCTTGATGCGCAGGTACGAGGCGTCGCTGAGCATGTGGTCGTTTGCACGGCGGTTCGATCCGGAGTTGGCGATCGTGCCGCTGTCCGAGCCGTAGATACGCGGCAGTTTGGCGTTCGGATTCACGGGCTGCATGTAGTCGGGGCTGGTCGGGTCGGTGCTGATCGGCTTCCAGTAGTCGGTCGTGCCCTCGAATACGGGATACCACTTGGCGTCGCCGGCGGCGAAGGTGTAGAGCAGCTCGCCCGTGTACATCCAGTCGCGCTTGCCGACTCCCTGCAGCATGACGCTCAGGTCGAATCCGGCGTAACTGATGCCGAAGTTGATGCCGTACTGCAGGCGCGGCAGCGTGTTGCCGATGACGGTCATGTCACCCGGTTCGCTCAGTGTGCTCTTGCCGCTGTTGATGTCGTTCTCGTCGCTGTCCGAATACTGGTAGTCGTTCAGGTTCTTGAACTTGTAGTCTCCCGGGCGGGGGCTGTAGCCCTGCAGCGTCGGAACGCCGTCCACGAGTTCCCAGCTCGACGTGTCCTTGAAGTCCTCGACCGTATAGAACCCGTCGTAGAGGTATCCCCAGATCTCGCCGACATCCATGCCTTCATACAGCGAGCCGAGGCTCTTGCTCGAGTTGAAGTTCAGCTTCATGACCTTTGATTTGTAGTCCCAGAGGTTGAAGCCCACGTTGTACTGCACCTTCTCGCCGATGTTGCCGCGCCATCCCAGCTGGAGCTCCCAGCCGCGCGTGCGCATCTTGCCGACGTTTTGGTTCGGGGCTGCGACGCCCAGCACACCCGGCAGATCGACGCCTTCGGAGAGGATGTCCTTCGTGTCGCGCTGGAACCACTCGAACATACCGGTCAGGCGGTTGTTGAACAGTGCGAAGTCCAGACCGACGTTCGACGTGGTGATGGTTTCCCACGTGAAGTTGGCGCTGACGAGGCCCGGCGTGCCGAGCTGTGTCACGTAGTTGGCGTCATCGTTGCCGTTGAGCCATACGGTCGATTTGGTCGAAAGGCCCATCGAGGCGATGTAGTCGTAGTATCCGGCCGAAGCCTGGTTGCCGATCGATCCGTAGGAGAAGCGCGGCTTGAGCTGGTTGAGCCACTTGCGTGTGCCCGACATGAAGTTCTCTTCGGCGACGTTCCATGCCATCGAGAACGAGGGGAAGAAGGCGAATCGGCTGTCCTTCGGGAACTTCGACGAGCCGTCGTAACGGCCGCTGACCTCGAGGATGTACTTGCCCTTGTAGTCGTAGTTGAAACGGAAGAATCCGCTTCGGATGCCGAAGTCCGCATAGGAGTCGCTCACGGTGACCTTGCCCTGTGCGTTGCCCATCGACGGGATGTCGATCAGCGCCTGCTCCTCGGCCCGCGTGTTGTAGTACTTGTAGTCGTAGTCCTCCTGCGAGAAGCCGGCCATCAGCGAGAAGTGGTGGTCCTGAGCCACGTCGATCTTGTAGGTAGCGTAGGCATTGAACGAGTTGCGCGTGTCGAAGAAGTGGCGGGCGATGTAATAGTCCTTCGAGGGGATGGTTTTCGTGGTCTCCTGGATGTCGGTGGCCTGCCACATGCCCGAGAAGTAGGTGAAGTCGGTCATCTGCTTCTGGTAGGTGTACTCGAAGACGGCCTCGAGGCCCTTCACCGGGCGGAACGTCGAGCGGAACAGGAAGCGCGGCGTGTCGATGGTCGTGCGCCGGGCGTTGCTGTTGTCGATGATGGCGCGCGGGGTGAGGATCGTATATCCGTTCGGGTCAGTGCCGTCCGGGAGGAAGTTCATCAGACGGGTTGAGTAGAGCCAGCCGCCCGATTCGTCGTTCAGGTAGCGGCGCTGCTGCTGCGAGTAGGAGAAGTCAGCCTCCTGGGTGAACCACTTGGTGATGTCGGCCCCGATGTATCCCGAGAACGACATGCGGGTGTAGAGGTCCTTGTCGCCGACAAACGGTCCGTTTTCACGGTAGCTGTTGCCCGACATGCGGAAGCGGATGTGCTCCGTGGCGCCGCTGACCGAAAGGTTGTGGTTCTGCGAGAAACCGGTCTCCATCATGCGGTCGTAGATGTCCTTCTGCGAGAGGTAGTAGCGCTTGCTGTCCTCGTTGGCCACGAAGATGCCGTTGCTCTGGAGCGTTCCCAGCCCCTCGAGGGCGGCACGGTCGGAGTTGTAGAGGTTGAGGTATTCGAGCCACTTGTCGATGTTCTGGCCTGCGGCGGCATAGGAACTCGAGTTGAAGGCCTCCTTGTAGATGGGCAGGTAGGTGTCCAGCCGTGTCTGTTCGGGCGTGCCGATGGCGTTGATGATACCGAAGTTGTTGCTGTAGTTGGCCGTGATGCGCTCGTTCCCTTGCGGCCTCTTCGTTGTGATCAGCACGACGCCTGCGGCGGCACGTGCACCGTAGATGGCCGAAGCCGAAGCATCCTTGAGCACTGTCACCGACTCGATGTCGTTCGGGTTGAGGGCGTCGATGTCGCCTTCGACGTTGTCGATCAGGATGAGCGGAGAGAGTCCGGCGACGGCCCAATTGCCGTTGGAGTCCTTACCCAGAGAGGAGGTGCCGCGGATCTGGATCGACTTGCCGGTCTGACCGGGGGTGTTGCCGCTGCTCGACGAGATCATCAGGCCCGGGACGGCGCCCTGAAGGGCCGATGCGACGTTCGGCTGCGGACGGTCGCCGAGCACATCGTCCATCTTGACCGTGGCGACGGCGCCCGAAAGGTTGGCCTTTTTCTGCACGCCGTAACCCACGACAACCACGGCGTCGATGTCGAGCGCCTCTTCGAGGGTGACGACCATGCCCTGCGAGGCGGGGAGGGTCTGCGGCTTGTAGCCTACATACGAGAATTCGAGCGTGGCCTTTTCGGTGACGGTCAGGGTGAAACCGCCGTTGAGGTCGGTCGTGATACCGTTTGCGGTGCCGGTTTCGAAGACGGTGGCGCCGATGATCGGCTGGCCGTTCGTGTCGATAACCTTGCCCGAGATCTCGATCGTCTTGGAATCCTGGGTTTCTGCTACGGGAGCGGGCGACTCAGCTGCGGTTGCTGAATTACCCCCCCCCATGCTGGCAGAAACGAACATAGCCGAAGCTAAAAAGAAGAAGTGGAGAATTGTTCGTCTCATAGACATTTAGGTTTAGGTTTCTTATTCGGGACCGATTCTCCGCCAGGGGGAGGTGGCGTAGGGAAAAGGTCTCGAATTATAGTGCAATATAATAAAAAAATAACATACATGGGGTAAAAAGAGGAAAATTTTTAACGAAATGGTCATGTGCATCTTCGTTGTGTCTTCAGGCTTGTTTCTCCCTTTCTTCGGGACTCTGCCTTCGGAAGCAGCCTGGGATACGCGGCAGGGGCAATTGGCATGTATAAGTGGCGGTTGCGGAATGATGCGGTGGTACGTTCGGTTTTTTGTGTGGCATGTTCGGATTTTTTGTCCCGGGACTTCCGGTTGCGGGACGAGGAAATCTCCCGAAAGAGGCGGAATAAAAAAATGGGACTGCTTTTTGGCAGTCCCGGTCCTGTTTTTTTCAAAAATACCTACAGGCACTCTTCGAGGCGCTCGATTCGGGCGCCGAGGGCGTTGAGCCGTCCGTCGATGTTCTTGTAGCCGCGGTCGATCTGGTCGATGTTCTGGATCGTGGAGACCCCTTCGGCCGACATGGCGGCGATGAGCAGGGCCACGCCGGCGCGGATGTCGGGCGAGGTCATGCGCGTGGCGCGGAGCCGCAGCCGGTGGTCGTGTCCGATGACCGTGGCGCGGTGGGGGTCGCAGAGGATGATCTGCGCGCCCATGTCGATGAGTTTATCGACGAAGAAGAGACGGCTTTCGAACATCTTCTGGTGGATCAGCACGGCTCCCTTGGCCTGTGTGGCCACGACCAGGAAGATCGACAGCAGGTCGGGCGTGAGGCCCGGCCAGGGGGCGTCGGCGATGGTCATGATCGAGCCGTCGAGGAAGGTCTCGATGCTGTAGTGGTCCTGTTCGGGGATGTAGATGTCGTCGCCGCGCTGTTCGAAGCGGATGCCCATGCGGGCGAACTGGGCGGGAATGATGCCCAGGTTCTCGTAGGACACGTTGCGGATGGTCAGCTCCGACTGGTTCATGGCGGCCATGCCGATGAAGCTGCCCACCTCGATCATGTCGGGCAGCAGCGTGTGGTCCGTGCCGCCGAGCGATTCGACGCCCTCGATGGTCAGCAGGTTCGAGGCGATGCCCGAGATGCGGGCGCCCATGCGGTTGAGCATGCGGCAGAGCTGCTGCACGTAGGGTTCGCAGGCGGCGTTGTAGATTGTGGTCGTGCCCCGGGCCAGCACGGCGGCCATGATGATGTTGGCCGTGCCCGTTACGGAGGCCTCGTCGAGGAGCATGTAGGTGCCCTTCAACTCGCGGCCCTCGACCATGAAGAATTCGTCGGCGACGTCGAAGTTGAACTTCGCGCCGAGCTTCTGGAAACCGAGGAAGTGGGTGTCGAGGCGTCGGCGGCCGATCTTGTCGCCGCCCGGCTTGGGAATGTAGCCCACGCCGAAGCGGGCCAGCATCGGGCCGATGAGCATCACCGAGCCGCGCAGGCGCGCGCAGCGGCGGCGGTAGTCGTCCGTGCGCAGGTAGTCGAAGTCGATCTCCCGCGCGCGGAACGAATAGGTGTCGTCCGACAGACGGTCCACTTCGACGCCCATTGCCCGGAGCAGCTCGATGAGCTGCATGACATCGAGGATCTGGGGGATGTTGTGCACGGTGACCCGTTCGGGGGTCAGGAGCGTGGCACAGAGGATCTGGAGCGCCTCGTTCTTGGCGCCCTGCGGGGTGATTGACCCGTGGAGGCGGTGGCCTCCTTCGACTTTGAATACTGCCATGGTGTCTCTTTTTTGCGGGCCGCGGAGGGGTCCGCACCATAGACAAAGTTAGCAAGATTTCGTGTTTTGCGCGGGTTTTTGAAATATTTTCGTGAAAAATTTTTGCGGATCGGTTTTTTGTTGTACTTTTGCAATCCGTAAAAATGTCTGAAACAATTAATATTAGATAGCTATGGCAATGAAGAGAACTTACCAGCCGTCGCGTCGCAAGCGGATCAACAAGCATGGTTTCCGTGCTCGTATGGCTACCGCCAACGGTCGCAAGGTGCTGGCTGCGCGCCGCGCAAAGGGTCGTAAGAAGCTGACCGTATCGGACGAGTCGACGTTCAAGTACGCTTAGTCTTCTTGCAGGAAAAATACATGGGTCGGCTTGCTCAAGCCGGCCCTTTTCCGTTTGATGCCATGTTTGCATGTCGAAAGGCCACGGAGGCCGATATTCCGCTGATCCGCTCGCTGGCCGGCGTGGCTTTCCCGGCGACCTACCGGGAGCTGCTCTCGCCCGCACAGCTGGACTACATGATGGAGTGGATGTACTCGGAGCAGAGCCTGCGGAAGCAGCTGCGCGGAGGCCATGTCTTCTACATCGCTTCGTGCGACGGCGAGCCGTGCGGCTATGTCTCCGTCGAGCGGCAGGGCGAACGGCTGTTCCACCTGCAGAAGATCTACGTGCTGCCCCGTTTCCAGGGGTGCGGCGCCGGGGCCTTCCTCTTCCGCACGGCGGTGGCGCATGTCCGGGCTATGCAGCCGGAGGCCTGCCGCATGGAGCTGAACGTGAACCGGGGCAACCGGGCGCTCCGCTTCTACGAGCACATGGGGATGCGCTGTCTGCGCGAGGGCGACTTCCCGATCGGCAACGGTTTCTACATGAACGACTATATCATGGGGCTCGACCTCGGGTGAGATCCCGAATGAGGCCCTCCGCGCGGACTCGCCCGCATCGAAGACTATCGCCCCGGATGCAGTCTCTCTGCAACCGGGGCGAATTTCGTTGCTGCCCTCTGGCCGGCGTCGGGTTCGGGGCTATTTCCCCTCCTCGGACTTGAAGAGGTCCATCTCGCCGCGCTCGACCTTCCCGTGGATGTCGGCCAGCTCGGCGATGACGGGTGAGATGAACTCGATCGTGTCGCTCACGGCCGACTTGCCGCCCTCGCCCTTGATGCGGTAGAGTATGGCGGCGTAGAGGGCGCGGAAGCAGAGCTCCGTATCGCTGATCCCCGGGTTGCCCAGCACGGCGCGCAGGCGCGGCAACTCGGGTCCGAGCCGGGCGTAGGTCGCGCGGTAGTGCTCGCCTGCGGGGAGCTTCATCAACTGGAGGTGCAGGTCGTGCAGGTCGCGGATCAGGTGCAGTGTGTGTTCCAGGTGTCCCTTCTCGGCCTTGCCCTCCTGCTGCAGGAGGTTGGCCAGGTCGAGGTACCACATCAGGAAAAGGTGCTTCTGCTCCTCGGCGATGTCCTTGCGCGGGGCGATGAGTGTCGAGTAGATCGCCTCGGGGCTGAACTGCAGGGCCCGGAGCAGGTCCTCGAGCTGCCAGAGGTAGAGGATGTATTCGGCGATGTTCTCACGCCGCTTGGCTTTGGCTATGTCCATGACGGATCTGTTTTTCTCTTTCTTCTGTTTGGTGGGCGTCTTGTTTTTCGGGAGCTATGGCCCGGTCTGCTCCCGTATCTTCCGACCGTTTCCGCTTGGCGTCCCCGGTCTCTTGCCGGGACTCCGGTCCGGTGCCCGGGGGCTTCCCGGCATCGTTCCGACTTCCGGTTCCTGCTCCCGTCCCTTTCTGCTCGATCCTCCTTGCCCCCCCCCCCTTCCTGCAGGAGGGACTCCCAGGTCCCTTCCCGCATGTCTCGCGCCGGACGGCCCTACTTGATCCAGACCTTGGGCTCGGTGCGGTGCTTGAGGAAATACTGCTGCGACTTGAGCAGGTTGCGCGACTGGAGCACCATGTTCTTCGTCTCGGTCAGGATTGTCAGGTAGAGCATCGAGGCCTTGGTGTTTGACTTCGCCTCGTTGATGCGCGCGAGTTCCGACTTGATCGCCTCGGCGATCGCCTCGAAGAGCTGGTCGCGCAGCGTCAGCACCTCCTCGATTTCGGAGAAGTCGCCCTCGCGGAGCATCTGGTTGATCCGGCGGTAGATAATCTCTACGTCGTCGTTGATCGACATCAGGTCGCGAGTCTGTTCCATCGACATTCCCTCGTGGTTGTTGTCGATGTGCTCGAAGGCCGGACGGGTGATGTGCATCAGGGCCTTGGTCATCTCGTTCAGGTAATCGACCACCTGCACGTAGTAGTGGGCCGTATTGACGTCGCCGCCCTGCAGCTTGCGGAGCGTCGGCATCAGCGAGTATTTGCGTTCGCGCGACTGGTAGAAGAGGTCGTTCGACTCCTTGACCATGTCGCGCAGCACCTTGCGGTTCTCCTTGAAGACGGCGATCAGCGTGCGGTCGTAGATGCGCGTGGCACTCTCCATCGTGGCGCAAACCTCGTCACGCAGCCCCATGATGATGTCCTCGTTGGTCTCGGCACGGGCGATTTCGCGGCGGGCTTCCTTGCCCTTCTTCATGAAGTTGCTGTGGATGAGCATGTATCCGCACAGCAGGGTGATGACGATGAATGCCGCCGTTCCGCCGTAGATCAGGGCCAGGCCCACGACGAAGGCGATCAGGAAGCCGCCCAGGGCCGTGACGAACCACCCGGCCACGACGGTCATGACGCCCGAGATGCGGTATACGGCGCTTTCACGACCCCATGCGCGGTCGGCCAGCGACGAACCCATGGCCACCATGAAGCTGACATAGGTCGTCGAAAGAGGCAGTTTGAGCGAGGTGGCCAGGGCGATGAGCAGGGCCGAGGTGGTGAGGTTCACCGTGGCGCGGATCATGTCGTAGGGGGCTCCGCTGTGCTCGATGTCTTCGTATTCGAAGCGGCGGGAGATGGATTTCCGCACCCGCTCGGGAATGACGCGTTCGATGCCGGCATTGATGTTGAGTGCCGCGCGGACGATCGTGCGCGAGAAGAGCGACGACCCGTACTGCTGCTCCGACCCTTCGTCGCTCTGGGTCGAGAGCGAAAGCTCGGTGGCCGAGACGTGCATCGACTTCTTGGAGGTCCAGAGCGTGAGGATCATCACGCCGCCGGCAGCCAGCAGCACGGCGAAGTTCGCGGGGACGTTTTCGTTGAGCGCGCCCATCATCATCGAGGCGTCGCCCGAATGGCGGGCGATCGAGTAGGCGTCGAATCCGGCCACGGGCACGCCGATGAAGTTCACCAGGTCGTTGCCGGCGAAGGCCAGGGCCAGGGCGAAGGTGCCCGAGAGGATCGTGATGCGGAGGATGTTGATCCGGAAGCGCTGGATGATGAAGAGTAGCAGCGAGCATCCGACCCAGCAGAAGAAGAGCGACGCGAGCAGGTTCTCGTCGATCATGCGGATGAACTCATGCCCGGCGAGGATCGACTTGAGCCCCTTGAAGACAGCGAAGTAGACGATCGCCGTGAGCGAGGCGCCGCACCAGACGGCCCCGTAGCGGCGCAGGTAGACCGTATAGCGGAACGAGAAGATCAGGCGCGAGATGTACATCACGACCGTGCCGCACGTGAAGGCGATGACCACCGAGAGCAGGATAGCCGAGACGATGCCCATGGCCCGTGAGGTGTTGATGTACTGTCCGAGCGAGGAGACGCCCTGCGCGGGGTCGCCGGCGATCTTGTAGACCGATACGGCGATGGCGGCGCCCAGCAGACAGAAGATGAGCGATACGGTGGTCGAGGTGGGGAGTCCCCACGAGTTGTAGAGGTCGAGCAGGATGACGTTGGCGAACATCACGCCCAGGTAGAGCATCATCACCTCGTGGAACGAGAAGAGCGCCGGGTTGAACATGCCGCTGCGTGCGACCTCCATCATGCCGCTCGATGTGATGACGCCGATAACGATGCCGACCGAGGCGACGGTCAGGATGACGCGCATCGAGGCGGCTTTGGATCCGATTGCTGAGTTGAGGAAATTGACCGCGTCGTTCGTGACGCCGACGAAGAGTCCGGAAACGGCGAGAATTCCCAAAATGCCGATGATGACGGTGTAGATTTCGCTCATGCTTGGAACGGTACAAATGATGAACAAAATTACGGAGAATTTTCCGATGTCACGGTTTTGCAACGGATTATTAACGTTAATTTAACGTGCTGTACGCCGGCCTTCGCCTTCCCGTCCGGGCGGGGCAAAAAGAGAGCGGCAGGTCGCAACTGGTCGCCGCGCCTGAAGAATTCGAAGGGCTGCGGAACCACCCTGCCGCTGGTCGTTTTCGTCGGACCTCCTCCCGGGTCGGGTCGGTGGGCCGGTTATGGTTTCGGATACGTTTTTGGATCGGTCTCTGTTGCCCGGGGCGGTGCGGTCGCGCTGTGGGGAAAGCGGCACCCGGGGCTTTTCGTCTTTTCTGTTTCGAAAAAAGGTCCGGAAGATTTCCGGGAGGCAAAGGTAACAAAAAGTTCCGAGAATGCAAATTCCGGATTGCCGTGCGCGGCGGGTTGCCGGAGCCCCGAAAAAAGACCGCCGCGGGAGTGCCGCGACGGTCCGTGTCCGTATCTTGGAGCGGGGATTAATCCTCGTCCGTATCGGTGTAGGCCTTGAGCAGTTTCTCCTGTACGTCGGCCGGAACCTGCTCGTAGGAGGAGAACTTCATCGTGTAGGTAGCCGAACCGGAGGTGAGCGACGAGAGGGTCGTCGAGTAGCGGTAGAGTTCGGCCAGCGGCACGAGGGCGTTCAGGCGGTCGAATCCCTTGTCCGACTCCATGCCGGCGATCATCGCGCGGCGGTTCTGCAGGTCGCTCATCACGGCACCCATATACTCGCTCGGGGTGAGGACCTCGACGTTGTAGATCGGCTCCATGATCTTCGGGCCGGCGTTGCGGAAGGCCTCCTTGAAGGCGTTTCGTGCGGCGAGCTTGAACGAGATTTCGTTCGAGTCCACCGGGTGCATCTTGCCGTCGTAGATCACCACGCGGATGTCGCGGGCGTAGGATCCCGTCAGCGGACCCTCGTCCATCTTTTCCATGATACCCTTGAGGATCGCCGGCATGAAGCGTGCGTCGATGGCGCCGCCGACGATCGCCGAGTAGAACTGCAGCTTGCCGCCCCATGCCAGGTCGTACTCCTCTTTCGTCTTGACATTCACGACCATGTCGCCCTTGCCGGGAACCTTGTAGTTCTTCGGTTCGGCGATTCCGTCGTAGTAGGGCTCGATGATCATGTGCACCTCGCCGAACTGTCCGGCGCCGCCCGACTGCTTCTTGTGGCGGTAGTCGGCCTGCGCCACCTTCGTGATCGTCTCGCGGTAGGGGATCTTCGGGGCGATGTACTCGTAGGAGAGCTTGTTCTCCTTCTCGATGCGCGAGCGGAGGATGTTCAGGTGGTGTTCGCCCTGGCCCTGGATGATCGTCTGCTTGAGCTCCTTGGAGTATTCCACGAGGATCGTCGGATCCTCGAACTTGGCGTCGTTGAGGACCTTGCCCAGTTTCTCCTCGTCACTCTGCTCCTTGCACTTGATGGCGGCGCGGTAGCGCGGCTCGGGGAAGACGATCGGTTCGATGGTGACCGGAGCGGCGGCAGCCGACAGCGTGTCGTTCGTGCGCGTGCCCTTGAGCTTGACCGTGCAGCCGATGTCGCCGGCCGAGAGCTCCGTCACCTTGATGCGGTTCTTGCCCGCCACGGCGAAGAGCTGCGAGAGCTTCTCCTTGTTGCCCGTGCGGGTGTTCACCAGCTCGGTACCCTCGGTGATCTTGCCGCGGATGACGCGGAAGTAGGTGATCTCGCCGATGTGCTGCTCGATCTGGCTCTTGAAGACGAATGCCACGGCGGGAGCCGCCTCGTCGGCCGTAATCTCCTCGCCTTCGGTCGAGAGGAACGCGGGGGCCTTGAGCGGGCCCGGGGCCACGTTGATGATGAACTCCATCAGGCGCTTGGTCCCGATGTCCCACTTGCCGCTCGTGCAGAAGATCGGCATCACCTCTCGGCGCGATACGCCGATCTTGAGTCCGGCGCGGATATCGTCCTGCGTGAGGGTTCCCTTGTCGAAGTAGAGCTCCATGAGGGCCTCGTCGTGCTCGGCGGCCATCTCCACGAGCTCCTTGTTGAGCGCCTGGGCGCGTTCCAGCTCCTCAGCCGGAATCTCGAGCTCCTCGCGGTGGCCGTCGTGGTCCTTGAAGCGGTACATCTTCATCATCAGCACATCGATGAACGAGTCGAATCCGGCACCCTGATTGACCGGATACTGCACCAGCACGGGCTTTACGCGCGAGGCGGCCTTGATCGACTCGAAGGCGGCTTCGAAGTTGGCCTTGTCGGCGTCGAGCTGGTTGATCACGCCGATGACGGGTTTCTTGAGCAGGCGTGCGTAACGGGCCTGTATTTCGCTGCCGACCTCCCAGCCGTTCTGTGCATTGAAGAGGAACACGCCGACGTCGCCGACCTTGAACGCCGAGAAGAGATTCCCGCAGAAATCGTCCGATCCCGGGCAGTCGATGATGTTCAGCTTGCGGTCCATGAACTCCGTGAAGAGAATCGTCGAATAGATCGAACGCTTGTATTCGTGCTCGATATCCGTGTTGTCCGAGAGCGTGTTGTTCGTCTCGATACTACCCCTGCGGTCGATGACCTTCCCTTCATAGGCCATCGCTTCGGCAAGGGTAGTTTTTCCCGTGCCGGGCGCGCCGATCAGTACGATGTTCTTGATCTCTTTTGCTGAATAGTTTTTCATATTCGGACTATGTTTTAAGGTTGATTTTCGGTTAGCCGACTATAAATATACGAAAAAATCGGGAAAAACAAGCCGGCATAGCCTTTTTTGTTCCTTTTCCGAGGCCGTGGGGCGTCATTTTGGGGCTGTGCGGTTTCTATTCGTAAAAATTGCCGGATGTCCCGGACGGAGCCATCTTCCCGGGCGTGTTTGGGACTCGGTCCGCAAAAGGAACTCTCCGTGCAGGCAAAGAAACAGAGGCGGGCCGCCAGATCCGATTGCCGGATGGCGGCCCGCTCCGTATCTGTGCGGTGTGGTTTTGGGGTTATTTCCCGACGACAGCCTCGAGCTCCTCGACCGTGACGGGAATCTTGCGGTCGCCGAGTATCCGGCTCCCCTCCTCCGTCACGAGGATGTCGTCCTCGATGCGGATGCCGCCGAAGTTGCGGTAGGCCTCCAGGGCGTCGTAGTCCACGATTCCCTTGTAAAGACCCTCGGCGCGGCACTTGTCGATCAGCGCCGGGATGAAGTAGAGGCCCGGCTCGTCGGTCAGCACCGTGCCCGGCTCGATGCGCCAGGCCGCGCGGTAGATGCAGGTGGCCGACTTGGCGGCACGCTCGGCGATCGTCGAGAAGTCGAACGAACGTTCGCCCATCGCCTCGCAGTCGTGCACGTCCATGCCCAGCCCGTGGCCCAGTCCGTGGGGCATGAACATCGTCATGGCGCCCGAGGCCACGGCGTCGGCCGCCGAGCCCTTGATCAGCCCCACGCCGATCAGCCCTTCGGCCAGCGTGAGGTAGGCGGCCTTGTGGATCTCGGTGTACATCATGTGGGGCTTGACGATGCGGGCCACGTGGTCGTGAGCCGCCAGCACGATGTTGTAGATCTCCTTCTGCTGCTCGGTGAAGCGTCCGCTGACGGGATAGGTGCGGGTGTGGTCCGAGCAGTAGTTGTTCACCGTCTCGCCGCCGGCGTCGCAAAGCAGCAGCCGGCCCTCCTCGAGCACCCCGTCGCAGTTGAGGTTGTGGAGCGTCTCGCCGTGCTGCGAGACGATCGACGGGAAGGAGAGCCCCGACCCGAGCGACTTGGCGACGCCTTCGATCGCGCCGGCGATCTCGCGCTCGACGATGCCCGGGCGGCAGAGCTTCATGGCCAGCGTGTGCATCTCGTAGCCGATGCGGAAGGCGCGCTCCATCTCCTCGATCTCCTCGGCGCTCTTCTTTTCGCGCATCTCCGCTACGGCGAACATCAGGTCCACCGACTTGTAGTCGTGCAGCAGGGCGGGCTTGATGCCCAGCAGTTCCGACAGCTGGAGCTTCGTTTCGCCGCGGTAGGGGGGCAGGTAGTGGATCTTGCGCCCTTGGGCGATGGCCTTGCGCAGGCGCGCCTCGAGGGCGGCCGTCGGGAAGGTCTCCGTAACGCCTACCTGAGCACCCAGCTCGCGGAGCGTGGGCTGCGGGCCGGTCCAGATGATGTCCTCGACGGTGAAGTCGTCGCCGTAGAGGGCCTCCTCGCCCGAGTCGGCGTCGATCAGACCCACCAGCGAGGGAATGTTGAGTCCGAAGTAGTAGAGGAACGACGAGTCCTGGCGGAAATAGTAGGCGTTGTTGGGGTAGTTGTTCGGTGCGGGGGCGTTTCCCGGAAGCAGGATGATGCCCTGCCCGATTTTCGTGCGCAGCATCTTGCGGCGCGCGATATAGGTTTTTGCTGAGAACATAATGTTGCGGTTTTCGACAAATATAGCAAAAATCCGCCTTGGGTCTTACGCCGCGCCCGCTTTTTTTCGGCCTGCCGACGGACCCCTGTGTCTCAGAAGCGGATGTTGCCGCCCTCGGGGGTCACCGTGACGGTCACCTCGCGTCCGAGGTAGAGCGCCAGGTTCGGCTCCTCGTGACCGGCCGGCAGTCCGAAGAGCACCGGGATGCCGAGCGGACGCAGCTGCTCGGCCAACACCTCGCCGGCATCCTCCACGCCGAACTTCCGCTGCCCCATCATGTCGGTCAGGTGGCCCACGACGACGGCCTTCACGTTGCGCAGCGCCCCGCTGCGGTGGAGGCTCTGCATCATGCGGTCGAGGCGGTAGACGAACTCGCCGACCTCTTCGATGAAGAGCACCGTCGGCTCCTCGGCGCGCAGCTCCTCGGGGGTGCCGATCGCGGCGCAGAGCACTGTGAGGTTTCCGCCGGCCAGACGGCCCGAGGCGCAGCCCGGGATGTTGAGCGGATGGGGCTCCGTGTCGATCTGCTGCGTGAGCCCGAAGAGGGCCTCGCGCAGCGACTCGGCCGAGAGGTCCTCTTCCTCGTCGTCGAAGCGGAAACCTGCGGGCATCGGGCCGTGGATGCTCTCGATCCGGAGGTTGCGCATCACCAGGTGGAGCGTCGTGATGTCGCTGAAGCCCACCAGCCATTTGGGGTCCCGGCACAGGGGCGAGAAGTCGAGGCGCGGGAGCAGGCGCACCGATCCGTAGCCGCCGCGGAAGGCGATGATGGCCCGTACCGCGGGGTCGTCGATCATCTGCTGGAGGTCGGCCGCGCGCTGGGCGTCGGTCCCCGCGAAGTAGGGTTGCGAGCGGTCGGCGTAGTGGGCGCCGTAGTGGACGTGGAGTCCCCATTGCTCGAAGCGGCGGCGGATCTTCGCCGTGTCGGTCTTGAGTGCCATGCGTCCCGCCGGGGAGACGATGGCGACCGTGTCGCCCCTCTTCAGGTAGCGCGGGCGCAGAAAGGCCGCAACGGGGTGTGCGGCCGAGTCGCCTGCGGATCGGAGCGTGTCGGGCCCTGCGGGGGCCGGGGATTCCGGCGTGGCCGGCCGCGTCGCAAGGGCCGTATCGGCCGGGGTGTTTGTCCGGATCGAATCGGCCGCGGAATCGGCCGTGCAGAGCATCCGCGCCGTTGAGGCGGATGTCGTGGCGAGGCATCCCGCAAGGGCGAGCGGGAGCAGAATCATTCGGGAGATATTCTTCATCGGTTCTTATGGGCGCCGGTGCCGGCGGTCGAGACCTTCGGGCAGCGGCAGGGAGATGCGTGTAAAACTGACGATGGCTCCGGCCAGTGCGAAACCTCCGGCCAGGAGCAGCGCCGTGTGGGTGCTGTTGTCGGGAACGAGGTGGAACAGCAGGGCCATCAGTGCGGCGCCCGTGGTCTGTCCCACGAGTCGGGCCGTGGCGAGCATGCCGCTGGCCGAGCCGCTCCGCTCGGGCGGTGCCGAGGCGATCAGTATGCTGTTGTTGGGCGACTGGAAGAGGCCGAAGCCGGCGCCGCAGAGCACCAGCCGCCAGATGATGTCGCCGTTCGACGGGTGTTCGGGCAGCCAGGCCAGCAGCACGAGCCCGACGGCCATGGCCGTGAGCCCCAGTCCGCCGAGCAGGCCGGCGTGGATGCGCTCGACGAGAATGCCGGCCACCGGGGCGACTACCATGATGATGGCGGGCCAGGCCGTCATCAGCAGTCCGGTTGCCACGTCGCTGTAGCCGCAGGCGTGCTGCAGGTAGAAGGGCAGGGCCACCAGGGCGAGCATCTGCCCGAGGAACGAGCAGATCGACGTGGCGACCGACACCGAGAAGATCGGGATGCGCAGCAGGTCGAACGGCAGCAGCGGGTAGGGTTCGCGCAGCTGCGTGCGGATGAACAGGAAGCCGATGATGAGCAGGGCCGCGATGCCGACCGAGAGGATCCGCGGGTCGAGCCCGTGCGAGAATCCCTCGATGGAGGACATCATCAGTCCGAAAGTCAGGGCGTTCATCACGGCGTCGCGCCAGTTGAACTTCCCTTCGTGGGCCCGGACCGGGTTCTCGGGCAGGAAGTGCGAGCTGAGCACGAGGGCGGTCAGCCCGACGGGGATGTTCACGGCGAAGAGCCACGGCCAGTCGGCGGCCGAGAGGATGGCGGCGGCCAGGGTAGGCCCGGCTACCGACGAGACGGCTACGACCGTGGCGTTGATTCCCATGCCGCGCCCGAGCTGTGCCTTGGGGTAGATGATGCGGATGAGCGTCGTATTGACCGACGTGACGGCCGCCGCGCCGAATCCCTGCATGACGCGGGTCAGCACAAGGGTCTGCAGCGATCCGGAGAGGGCGCAGCCGACCGAGGCGACGGTGAAGAGGGCCAGTCCGCCGATGTAGACCCGGCGGTAGCCGATCCGTTCGCCGAGGGCCGAGAACGAGAGCAGCGAGACCATGATTGCGAGCTGGTAGGCATTGACGATCCAGATCGAGTCGGCCGACGAGATGCCGAGCTCCCGGGCGATCGTGGGCAGGGCGACGTTGGCGATCGTCGCGTCGATTACGGACAGCGAGACGCCGAATGCCACGGCCAGGATGGCCCAGATACGACGGGGCATCGGAATGCCGTCCCGGGAGTGTTCTATGTGCAGGGTGTCGGACATGGCACGGCAAAGATACGAAAAAAGCGAAAACCCGAAGTCGCCGCTTCGGGTTTTCGTCTCGCATCTATTTTCGGGTCGCCGTTCGCCGGCCGGTAAGATAACCGGAAACGGGCGCCGTGGGGATTTGAACTTTTTATTTTAAAAATAGCTTGCGGTTCATCGGTTGTGCCGTCGCTTGCGGAGGTGCTGCGTGCCGGGCCACAAAAGAGGCAGGAGGCAGAGTGTTACCCACGGCAGGTGAATATCGGCATTCGGGGTGAGGATCCGTGCGGCAACGCTGACGCCGAACTGGACGACAACGACAAGCAGGATCACTACGCGAATGACTTTCTCAATTTCCATGCAAAATGTGCGGGTTTCCGTTGCGACAATGCAAAGATAGAAAAGAAAAATCGAAAAACAAGCGAAATTTATTGAAATTCGATAAAAAATTTCTGAAAACCGGTCCGCTCTGGTTTATGGGTATAAAAAACGCAACCCGAAGGTTGCGTCAAGGGGTTTCGAAGGGTTTCGGACCTTCGGACAAAGGAACCGGCTCTCCTGCCGGTTCGGGCGGGTCACTCCGCATCGACGAACTTGTAGAGCTGGTCGCCGCGTCGGATCACCCCCGGCGTGCGGATCGCGCACAGTTCGCCCTGCGCCACCGATCCGACCGGCTCGCCGTCGGGGCCGTGCAGCTCCTCGAGCAGCTGTTCGGCCACCCCCGTCGTGGCGCCGAGGAAGAAGATCTCCTCGCCGACGGCCAGCGGGGCCGCCTCGACGGCCACCTCGGCCACCGAGAGCTTCTTGTAGAAGTTCACCACCTTGCCGACGTAGACCTTGCGGCGTGTGGCCGACGATCCGTAGGCCGGGCTGTACTCCACGACCGGACGTCCGGCGTAGTAGCCCTCCCAGAAACCGCGGTTGAAGACCGTACGCAGCCGCTCCTTGAGCGACGCGGCCAGTTCGGGGGTGTAGCGCCCCTCTTCGAGGGCGCGCAGCGCCTGGTCGTAGCACTCCACGACGCGCTTCACGTACTCCGCGCCGCGGGCCCGCCCCTCGATCTTGAGCACACGGACCCCGGCGCCGATCATCCGGTCGAGGAAGTCGATCGTGCAGAGGTCCTTGGGCGAGAGGACATACCGTCCGTCGATGTCGAGCTCGGCCCCCGTCTCCTTGTCGCGCACGGTGTACTTGCGGCGGCACAACTGCCGGCAGGCCCCACGGTTGGCCGAGCAGCCCGTTTCGTAGAGCGACAGGTAGCATTTGCCCGAGATCGACATGCAGAGCGCCCCGTGGGCGAACATCTCGATCTCGACCAACTCGCCGCGCGGACCGCGTATGTCGTCCGCGACGATCCGGTCGCGGATCCCGGCCACCTGTTCGAGCGACAGTTCGCGTGCGAGAACCACCGTGTCGGCCCATTGTGCATAGAACTTCACGGCCTCCGAGTTGGAGATGTTGCACTGCGTCGAGATGTGCACCTCGACGCCCGCCCGGCGGGCATAGAGGATAACGGCCATGTCCGAGGCGATGATGGCATCGATGCCCTCGCTCTTCGCCCGGTCGATCACCTCGTGGGCCGCGGCGATCTCGTCTTCGTAGATGACCGTATTGACCGTCAGGTAGGTGCGCACACCGGCGGCATGTGCCGTCGCTACGATGCGCGCCAGGTCGTCGAGCGTGAAGTTGGCGGCCGATGCCGACCGCATGTTGAGTTTCCCGACCCCGAAGTAGACGGCGTCGGCGCCGGCCTGGATGGCTGCGGCGAGCGATTCGTAACTCCCCACGGGAGCCATGATTTCGATATCGGAGCGTTTCAAGGCAGTGGCTCTTTCTGAAAGTTTACTTTTTGCGCCCCATGAGGCCTTCGGCGAATTCGCGCATCCGCAGCGTGCGTGCGGGATCGGCCGAGAGCGAGTCGAGGGTGGCGAGCGCCCGCTCGAAGCGCAGCGAGATCTGCTGCTCGGTCAGCCGCGGGATATCCAGCCGGTCGTAGACCTCCTTCACGCGGGCGATCTTCTCGGCGTCGGTCAGCGTCGCGTCGCGGTAGGTGTGGCGCAGAATCTCGCGCGTGGGTTCGTCGGCGCGGCTCATTGCCGTGACCATCAGGTAGGTCTTCTTGCCTTCGAGGATATCGCCGCCGATGGCCTTGCCCAGCCGCTCGTCGCCGTAGCTGTCCAGCAGGTCGTCCTGCAGCTGGAAGGCGAGCCCCAGCTCCACGGCAAAGCGGCGCAGCTTGCGGCAGTCCTCCTCGGAGGCGCCGCCCAGCGTGGCGCCGATCACGGCCGAACCGGCCAGCAGCACCGAGGTCTTCAGCTCGATCATGTGCATGTACTCCACCACCGAAACCTTCTGTTTCTGCTCGAAGTCCATGTCGTATTGCTGGCCCTCGCACACCTCGAGCGCCATCTGGTTGAAGGTGGCCAGGATCTGGGGTAGCAGGTGCGCCGGCACACCGCTCAGCAGGCGGTAGGCGCAGATGAGCATCGCATCGCCCGAGAGGATGGCCACGTTCTGCCCCCAGCGGGCGAAGACCGAAGGCTTGCCGCGCCGCATGGCGGCATTGTCCATGATGTCGTCGTGCAGCAGCGTGAAGTTGTGGAACATCTCCACGGCCGCGGCTGCCGGAAGCGCCGACTGTATCTGGTCGGAGAAGATGCCGCAGGAGAGCATCACCAGCATCGGCCGCAGGCGCTTGCCTCCGCCGCCGAGCGAGTAGCCGATCGGGGCGTAGAGCAGCTCGGGCTCGGCCGGGAAATCGGTCTGTGCCAGATAATTCTCGATTGTGGCGAGCAATTCCTCGTTTGTTTGCATGGTATGAATCGATTTTTGGTGTCGGATTGTGTCCCAAAAGTAGGAAAAAACTTTGGAGTGGCCGAATTTTCGATTAACTTTGACCTGATATTTTTAACATAAAACCTGAAACCTGCTATGAAAAAACTCGCAATCGGCGTGGACATCGGGGGAATCAATACCGCTTTCGGACTTGTGGATGAAAACGGCGATCTCTATGCCGAATCGGTCATTTCGACCAAGAAATATCCCTATGTGGACGACTATCCCACCTATGTGCAGGATCTCTGCGACTCGATGCATGCACTGGCCAAGAGCCTTTCGTTCGAATATGAGCTGGCAGGTATCGGTATCGGTGCGCCCAATGCCAATTACCACAAGGGTACGGTGGAGATGCCGGCCAATCTGTGGAAGTTCCGCGAGGGGGATCCCAACCAGGACGAGAACCGCCGTATTTTCCACCTCGCGGAGGACATTTCGCGCTGCTTCGGCGGTGTGCGGACGATCGTCACCAACGACGCCAATGCCGCGACGATCGGCGAGATGATCTACGGCAACGCCAAGGGCATGAAGGACTTCGTGATGGTGACGCTCGGCACCGGTCTCGGATCGGGCTTCGTGTCGAACGGCGAGATGATCTACGGCCACGACGGTTTTGCCGGCGAGCTGGGGCACATCATCGTCGAGCGCAACAACGGCCGTGAGTGCGGCTGCGGGCGGCGCGGCTGTCTGGAGACCTACGTTTCGGCGACGGGCCTCAAGCGGACGGCGTTCGAGCTGATGGCCAAGATGACGGCCCCGAGCCGTCTGCGCAGCATCGCCTACGACGACTTCGACGCCTCGATGGTGTCGGCGGCCGCCGAGCAGGGCGATCCCGTAGCTCTGGAGGCTTTCCGTTTCACGGGCGAGATGCTGGGCCGTGCGCTGGCCGATGTGGTGACGATCACCTCGCCGGAGGCCATCTTCCTCTTCGGCGGTCTGGCCAAGGCCGGGAAACTGCTCTTCGAGCCGACGCAGTGGTACATGGAGGAGAACATGCTCTTCGTCTTCAAGAACAAGGTGAAGCTGCTCCCGAGCGGCATCCAGGGCAAGAACGCCGCCATCCTCGGCGCCTCGGCGCTGATCTGGCAGGAGTTGGGCCATTGTTAAGAGCCGTCCGGTGAAAATGAGCCGGGGCGGGGTCTCGATCGAGATTCCGCCCCGGTTTTTTGTCGGACCCCGTCCGTTTTCCCGCCGCCTCCTTTCCGGAAAAAGAGAGCCCCGGACATCGGCCGATGTCCGGGGCTTGTGTGGAACGGGCCCTCATCATCGAGGACGCTGGCCGGATCAGCGCATGGCGATCTCGGCCTGTCCGATCAGACGGCCCTCGCAGTAGAGCTGAATCCGGTAGGTGCCGGCCGTGAATCCCTTGCTGGTGTAGAAGATGCCCACATCGAGGTCTTTCGTGTTGTCGTATTCCACCTCACGCATGGCCGAGTAGCTCAGACGCTCGCCCTCGAATTCGAAGGTCGGCATCTCCTCGGTGGTCAGCACATAGCCGTCGGGCGAGGTGATCCGCACGTAGATGGCCTTGTTGCCCGGTTCGGCAAGCTCGTTGGCCGAGAGGACGAAATCGACACGCAGGCGCGAGGCGTTCTTGACGCGCGTCACCTCGCGGCTGTTCACGTTGAGGGCCGTGAGCGAGATGTCGCGGGCGCGCAGTACGGCGCCGATGCGTACCTTGTTGTCCAGTTCGGCGGCCTTCTCTTCGGCCATCTCGGCGCGCAGGTTGGCCGAGGAGATCTCCTTGCGGTAGGAGACGTTCTCCTTGATGAGTTTCTTGTTCAAGGTGTTGAGCGAGTCGATCTGACGCACGTAGCTCTTCATGATCGAACGGAGGGTGCCCACCTCCTTCTCGTATTGCTTGATCTTGGCCAGGTTCCACGAGCGCTCCTTCTTGAGCCGCGTCATGAGCGAGTCGGCCCGTTCGCGCTCGATCGTGAGGTTGGCCGAGATCGAGTCGTTCGAGATCTGCAGGTTGTCGTAGTCGGTCATCAGCCGTCCCAGGTCGCTCTGGATCGAGTCGCGGTCGGCCTGCAGCAGCTCGTTGTCGCGCATCTGCTGGCGGTGGATGCCGTAGTAGAGCGCCGAGAGCGCCACCAGAATCACCGAAAGGATGATGATGACGATGCGGTAGCCGCGGATCGAGTTCTGGTCCGGTTGCGGGGTCATGTAGTCGTCCTCTTCGAATTCCGAAGGGTCGTATCCCTGTTTGTTCTCCATAGGTGTCGGTTTTGGCACAAAGATAAACAAAAATTTATTTGATCAGACTGCTCAACGGGTATTTGAGCCCCTTGTAGCCCGAAATATAGGCATTGATGCTGCCGATCTTCACCGGAGACTCGATGTAGAGCGGGATCTTGTTCTCGTCGTCCGAGATCCAGATCGTGAAGACCGAGCCGTCGGTGAACGAGTAGCCCTGCGAGGAGCCCAGCTGGCAGTCGAACTTCAGCGTGCGGAACTTCCCCATGTTGCGGATCTTCTTCGTTTCGCGCCCCAGGTAGCGGTATCTCAGGTGGCGGATCGTATCCTCGAGTACCATCTGCAGCGTGGCGGGCTCCCCTTCGCGGAAGCTTGCGGCGTCGGCCGCGCGCAGCATGAAGAAGAGCGAGATGGGATCCATGCTGTTCTCTTCGAGCGGCATGGTCTTGTGCTGTTCGGGGCGTTGGCGGCTCTGCCAGCGGGTCCGGATTTCGGAGCCCTCCCAGTCGTAGACGTAGTCGCTGCGGAAGGTGTAGTCGCCTTCGCGGATGGAGCTGTTGAAGGCCACGGGACGCAGCGTCTGCGGATCGACCCATACGGTGTAGATGTCTTCGACGTTGAAGAACCAGCGGTAGGTGGGCAGCGTGCGCCCGGCTCCCACGACCTTGTAGCAGTTCGTGCCGTCGTGCGACTCCTCGACGGTCGAGACCTCGACGGCTCCGATCTCCGTGTTGGGGAACATCTTGGCCCGGTAGCTTACCCGGTAGTCGAGCCGTTCGCCCGGGTGGTAGAGCTGTGCGGCCAGCGGCGTGGCGGCGACAAGCAACAGCAGGGTGAGTATCTTTCGTTTCATTGTTTCCGGTCGTATGTGTTTTGTTCAACAAACGTATTTTCGGTAATCCATAGTGTCTTTTCCTGTCAGGAGATGCGCGAGAAGTCGATTCCGTCACGTCCGGCGTAGCGGCTGCGCAGCTCCCGCAACCCTTCGTGTCCGGGGTGTGCGAGTTGCGGGTCGGCTTCGAGCAGACCGACGGCCGCCTCGCGCGAGACGGTGAGGATCTGTACGTCGGCCGTGGGGTTGGCGATCTTCAGGTCAAAGGCCATGCCGCTCTGCAGCGTGCCGTTGATGTCCCCCGCGCCCCGCAGCTTGAGGTCGAGTTCCGCGAGGCGGAATCCGTCGTTGGTCTCGCACATGGCGTCGAGACGCGCCCGCGCCTCGCGCGAGAGCTTCTCGCCGGTCATCAGGATGCAGTAGGACTGCTCGCCGCCGCGTCCCACGCGGCCCCGCAGCTGGTGCAGCTGCGAAAGCCCGAAGCGCTCGGCCGACTCGATGACCATCACCGTGGCATTCGGCACATCGACCCCCACTTCGATGACCGACGTGGCGACCAGAATCTGCGCCTCGCCCTCCTTGAACTGGCGCATCGACTCCTCCTTGTCGGCGGGCTTCATCTTGCCGTGACAGATCGCCGTAACGTATTCGGGCAGCGGGAAGTCGCGCGAGATGGCCTCGTAGCCGTCCGTGAGGTCCTTGTAGTCCATCGCCTCCGACTCCTTGATGAGCGGGTAGACGACGTAGACCTGCCGGCCCTGGCGGATCTGCTGGCGCATGAAGCCGAAGAGCTTGAGCCGCGCGGCGTCGGTATAGTGGAAGGTCCGGATCGGGCGGCGACCCGGCGGGAGCTCGTCGATCACCGAGACGTCGAGGTCGCCGTACAGGGTCATGGCCAGCGTCCGGGGAATCGGTGTGGCGGTCATGACCAGGATATGCGGCGGCTGTGCGTTCTTGGTCCAGAGGCGGGCGCGCTGCTCGACTCCGAAACGATGCTGTTCGTCGATGACGACCAGCCCCAGGTTGGCGAAGCGCACGCGGTCCTCGATCAGGGCGTGCGTGCCGATGAGGATCGACACCTCGCCCGAGGCGATGCCCTCGAGCGCGGCGCGGCACTCGGCCGCCTTCGAGGCGCCGGTCAGTACGGCCACGCGCACCGGCATCCCGTCGAGCATCCGCGTGATCGTGGCGAAGTGCTGGCGGGCGAGGATCTCCGTGGGGGCCATCATGCAGGCCTGGAAGCCGTTGTCCACGGCCAGCAGCATCGACAGCAGCGCCACGAGGGTCTTGCCGCTGCCCACGTCGCCCTGCAGCAGGCGGTTCATCTGGAAACCCGTCACGGTGTCCTGCCGGATCTCGCGGACGACGCGCTTCTGGGCGCCCGTCAGCGGGAAGGGGAGCTTGCGGTTGTAGAAGGTGTTGAATGCTTCGCCGACCTTCGGGAAGAGGAATCCGTCGCTCTTTGCCAGACGGGCCGTGCGGCGCGACTGCACGTTGAGCTGTACCCCCAGCAGCTCGTCGAACTTGAGCCGGTACTGGGCCTGCCGGAGCAGTTCCTGCGATTGCGGGAAATGGATGTTGTAGAAGGCCTCGCGCAGGGGAATCAGCCCGTATTGCGTGCGCAGCGACTCGGGAAGCGGGTCGCTGATGCGGTCGCGGACCAGCCGCCAGAGGTTGCAGACGATCTGGTACATGCCCTTCGTGCCGAGCTGGTTCGAGAGTTTCTCGGTCGAGGGGTAGATGCCCTGCATGCCGCTCTCGGCCTTGCGCGATAGGGCCTGTTCCATCGTTTCCAGTTCGGGGTGGGCCATCGAGAGCGTTCCGCGGTAGAACGACGGACGCCCGAAGACCAGGTATTCGCGGCCCACCTCCACGCGCTTCTCGATCCACTTGATCCCCTGGAACCAGACCAGTTCGGCCGAGCCGCTCGGGTCCTGCACGTAGGCCGTGAAGCGGCGTCGGCGTCCCTCGCCGGCATAGCCTACGCCTGTCACGCGGGCCCGGAACTGGACGTAGGCGAGGCCTGCGCCGTCGGTGATTTCGGCGATGCGGTAGATGCGCGTGCGGTCGATGTAGCGGAACGGGAAGTGGCGGAGCATGTCGCCCAGGGTCCGGATGCCCAGTTCCCGTTCGAGCAGTTTGGCCCGCACCTCGCCGACGCCGCTCACATACTTGATATCGCTGTCGAGGTAGTCCACAAGGCAAATATACGAAGTTTTCGGTTCATTCGGTCAAATCGTGCGGCAATTCGCCCTGACCGGCCTGCGGCAGACTGCCCGGGCACGGATTCCCGGCATGTGTCAGCGGGCCGCAAAGAGCAGATCGGATCGGGTTTCGGGGTGACGATCTCCCGTATTTTTATTATCTTTGCCCTGAACGATCCCCAAAAAACCGTATGCCATGAAACGATACATAGCAACGCTGCTCCTGGCAATCACCTCCTTCGCGGTCCAGGCCCGCGAGGTTTTCCCGCTCAACGAGGGGTGGCGCTTCTTCTTCAAGTCGGAAAATACGAGCGACAATGCCCGGCACGTCACGCTGCCCCACAGCTGGAATACCGACGCCGAGGCCGAGGGCCTCTGGCTCGAGACGACCGGAAACTACCAGAACGACATGTACCTGCCCCAGGGCTGGGCCGACAAGCGGCTCTTCGTGAAGTTCTACGGCGTGCAGTCCGTGGCCGACCTCTTCGTGAACGGCCGCCATGCCGGTACGCACCGCGGCGGAGCGACGGCCTTCGCATTCGAAATCACCGATTATGTCCGCTTCGGGACCGACAACTCGCTGCTGGTCGTGGTTTCCAACAGCCAGCGCAACGATGTGTTGCCGACCTCGACCGACATGAACCTCTATGGCGGCATCTATCGCGAGGCCGAGCTCATCGTGACCGACCGCACGGCCATCTCTCCGCTCTATCTCGGCTCGGACGGCGTGCTGCTCCACCCGCATCGGGTCGATGCCGCGGCTGCCGAGGGTGAGGCCGAGATCCACCTCACCTCCAAGGGCGAGAACACCTGTACCGTGCGTCTGGATATCACCGATCCCGAGGGACGTCCGGTCTTTTCGCGTCACCAGCGCGCCCGCCTCGACGGCAAACCGGTCATCGTGCCCTTCTCGGTCGAGAATCCGGCGCTGTGGAGCCCCGATTCGCCGTCGCTCTATACCGTGACTGCCTCGATCGGCGAGGACAGCATCACCGACCGGGTGGTCGTCCGCACCGGTTTCCGTTCGGTGGCGCCCGCTCCCAGCGGCGGGCTGTGGCTGAACGGGGTATTGACCCCGATCCGGGGTGTGGCGTTCCACCACGACAACGCCATTGTCGGCGGCCGCCTCACGGCCGAGGACTACGATGCCGATCTGGCGCGGATCCGCGATGTGGGGGCCAATGCCCTGCGGTCGGCTGTCATGCCCCACGCGCAGTACCTCTACGACCGTTGCGACGAGCAGGGCATGCTGGTCTGGATCGACATCCCGTTCCACAGCGCCTCGTTCCTGGGCGATGTGGCCTATTTCGCCACGCCGCTCTTCGAGGAGAACGGCATCGAGCAGTTGCGCGAGATCGTGGCGCAGAACATCAACCATCCCTCGGTGCTCATGTGGGGGCTCTTCTCGCGCCTGCGTCCCCGCGGCGACGACATGGCTCCCTATATCCGGAGGCTGAACGATACGGCCCACGCGATGGATCCCTCGCGGCCTACGGTGGCGTTGAGCGATCAGGACGGCGAGATCAACTTCGTGACGGATCTGATTGTCTGGAAGCAGACGGTCGGGTGGAACCGGGGTACGACGGACGATGTGGCCGTGTGGCGCGACCAGTTGCGCCGCAGCTGGTCCCACCTGCGCTCGGGCGTCAGCTACGGAGGCAGCGGATTCATCGGCCACAAGAGCTATACAGCGCAGTCCGAGCCGCGGGCGAACTGGATGCCCGAGGACCGTCAGACGCGCTTCCACGAGGAGTATGCCCGTAACCTGCAGAGCGATTCGCTCTTCTGGGGCATGTGGATCGACAACATGTTCGACTACGGTTCCTACCGCCGGCCCTACGGGGTGAACGGCGCCGGGCTGGTAACCTTCGACCGCCGCGACTGCAAGGATGCCTACTACCTCTACCGGGCCATGTGGAACCGCCGGAGCCCGACGCTCCACATCGTGGACAAGCACCGCCGCCTGCGCGATGTGCCCCGCCAGGCTTTCCGCATCTACTCGTCGGCCGGCGCGCCGCTGCTCCTCGTGGGGGGCGACACGGTGGCCGTGACCGAGTATGCCGCCTGCCAGTTCCGCTCGGATTCGGTCGATGTCATGGGTCGTGTCGAGGTGAAGGCCGTGGCGGGCGACCTGCGCGACAGCGTCACTATTCTTGTCGGCAACGTGCTAAAACCGAAACGGCTTCAGGTCCCTCGGCGAACAGCAGGTCCGCAAACGACAAATTAGCTTCGAACGGCATCCGGTCGGAGAAGACCTGATAGTAGGGCTCGGCGATGAACGCCGGGCCCTCTCTGTGTTTGGGCCTGAGGTCCGTATCGCCGGGTGCGGCCTCGACGTATCGCTCCGAGAGCGCGGGCATCGGGATGCGGGCCTGCCTGCAGAGCACCTCCAGCAGCCCGAGGTCGAGGTCGGCCAGAAATTCCGGACTGCGGCGGTAGAAGGGTTCGAACAGCGGGGCGTAGTGGTCGAAGTAGGGTGACGAGCGGTAGGAGGCCACGAGGGCGCCCCAGTGCTGGTGCTGCCAACGCTTCGAGTAGTCGAGGCGCACGTCGCGCACGGGTTGCCCGGGACGGTTGGCGTGACGCACGTGGGCCGTCAGCTCCATCACGCCGTCCGTGGCGAGGATCCGCGTGCGGTTGCGCTCCGAGCGCTTGACGAAGTGCTCGCCGAGGTCCACGACGCATCCGCCGCGGCTCAGGTGCCAGAAGTACTCCACCGAGGGGAGATAGGCCAGCGGGAGGATCGTCATGGCTCCTGCCAGGCCCCGTCGGCCTTGATGAGTTCGACAAGCCGGTCGAGTGCCTCCTCCTGCGGGATGTTGCGCTCGACGACCTCGCGCCCGCGGTAGAGGGTGATGCGTCCCGGTCCGGCGCCCACGTATCCGTAGTCGGCATCGGCCATCTCGCCCGGACCGTTCACGATACAGCCCATGACGCCGATGCGGAGGTTCTTGAGGTGCGACGTGCGGGCCTTGATCCGCCCGAGTGTCTGTTCGATGTCGTAGAGCGTCCGCCCGCAGCTCGGACAGGCGATGTATTCGGTGTGCGAGAAGCGTACGCGGGCGGCCTGCAGGATCATCAGCTCCACCTCGCGGATGGTCTCTTCGTCGTGTGCCGGGGCGTCGATCCAGATGCCGTCGGCCAGTCCGTCGAGCAGCACCGGCCCCAGGTCGGCTGCAGCCTTTACGGCCAGTGTCGTGAGGTCCGTGTCGTCGTAGCGGCGCCGGATGATCACCGGGGTGTCGGCGGGCTCGAGATCGAGAATCGCCGCACGCAGCTCGGCCGTAGGGTTGCCCGAACAGGCTTCGAGAATGCGGAACCCGTCGTGCGGTTCGCCGTGTACGACCGGTACGGCGACTTTCGAGCGGCGGCGGTACTCGGTCGGGGAGTAGCGCTCGGGATGCCGCACGGGAAATTCTCCCGGACGTTGTGCGAAGTGCTCGACCAGAAGCCGCGCTACGGGGATCTCGTGCTCCGGGGCCTCGGTCAGCGAGACGCGGATCGTGTCACCGATGCCGTCGGCCAACAGCGCGCCGATGCCTACGGCGCTCTTGATGCGTCCTTCGAGTCCGTTCCCGGCCTCGGTCACTCCGAGGTGGATCGGATAGTTCATCCCCTCGGCCTCCATGGCCTCGACCAGAAGCCGGTAGGCGGCGACCATCACGCGCGTGTTGCTCGACTTCATCGACACGACCACCTGGTCGAACGCCTTGGCGCGGCATACGCGCAGGAACTCCATCGCCGAGACCACCATGCCCTGTGGCGTATCTCCCCATTGGTCGAAGACCCGTTTGGCGAGCGACCCGTGGTTTACGCCGATGCGGAGTGCAACGCCGCGCTCACGGCATTGGTCGATAAGCGCTTCCAGTTCGCCGTGGTCGGTGCGGTAGTTGCCCGGGTTGATGCGTACTTTTTCCACATACCGGGCCGCAATCGAGGCCACTTCGGGCACGAAATGGATGTCGGCGACGGTGGCCGTGCGGTATCCCTCCTCGCGGAGCCGTGCGACGATCCGCCGCAGGTTCTCGGCTTCGCGCCGTCCCTGAGCCGTGAGGCGTACGATCTTGCCGCCTGCGCGGTCGATGCGCTCGATCTGTGCAACGCAGGCTTCGGTGTCGTTGGTGTCGGTGTTGGTCATCGACTGCACGGCGATCGGGTGATTGCCGCCGATGGTTACGTCGCCGATGCGTACGCAGCAGGTCGGCCGGCGTCTGAATTTCGTAAGATCCATTGCTTTACCTGTTTTTCGGCCGGCTTTCGCCTGCCCTTACCGCAAAGGTAATACAAAAAAAGCAGACCGCATATTGCGGTCTGCTTCGATTCTCTTGGGTTCAGCCCTTGCGGGCCTTTCCCGGATTACTTGCCCGGATTAACCGTGATGACAGCATAACCCGTGAAGGTTCCCCAGTAGTGCGTGCAGCTAACCGGGATGAAGATCTTGGCAGCCTTCTCGAGAGGTACCCCATTGACGTGCATGAAGGTGAGCTCCGTGTTGTCGTCGTTGCTGGTGAGCGAGCCTTCGCCGAACTCATCCTTTACAAGCGTCTTGGCCGTTTCACCCGTGAGGCTGTTGTCGATTACGCGGTTGCCTTCAGCATCGGTCGTGATATTGGTCTTCGCGTTGTCGAGATCCCATACGGTCTTCGTCAGCTTGTAGTAGTTGCCCAAGGTGCTGCCTACCGTTACATTCTTTCCATTGAAGTCGGTTACCGTGAATGCCTCGGCGCCTATGCTGAGCTTGCTGCCGCCCTCTACGCGGTCGGTGAAGCTTCCGCCTACGGTCTTCAGCGTTGCGGTCAGCGGCTCTACGAACAGCAGGTCGAACGATGCAACCTCGTAGAAGTTGAGGTCATTGATCGAAGCCCAAACCTTGACGGTTGCCTGCTTGCCGAGGATAGCCTTACCGGCGTCGTTGTGCTCGACGGTCATCGTGATGTCGGCCGGACCGGCGACATTCGTTGCGCCCTCGTGGCTCGTTGCAGCCTTGTACCAGTTGTCACCCATGCCGTTGTAGTTCATCTTTACGGCCAGCTGACCTCCGTTGCTATAGAGGAAGTAACCCATGTCGTTACCCATTCCGGCGGGCTCGTTGAACTGAGCCGGGCTGTAGGGGATGTTCTGGTCGTGCGTGAACTGGATGTCCCACTTGCCGCAGGGCAGCAGATCCTTCACCGGCTTGCTCTCGTTGAAGATGCGATCCAGTTCATAGTTGTAGGTGCAGTAGTCCAGAGCACCTTCCGTATCGTGGGTCATCGGCAGAACGCGTGCTACCGTGTAGTTGGTGTGCCACCACTTCTCGTCGTATCCGTAGATCGAAGGCAGCTTCGAGGGTTTCAGTACCTTCAGTACGAAGTTGAAGGTGATGTCGCCGGCGTAGAGGTTGTCCTCGGCCTTGATCGTGACGGTTACGTTGCGCGTAACCTCCTTGTCTGCGAGCAGATCGTTGATTACGTTGCCGATGCGGCCCGGGGTCATTACCCACGTGAAGGCGGCAGCCGACTCGTTTACAGCATCGTCGAACGTGTATACGAGCTCTTCGTCGTTCGACAGCGAGGTGCCGACCTCACCGCACTGGCGGATGTCGCTCGTCGAGATCTCGACCTTCGTGTAGGTCTTCAGGAACTCATCCTGCGAGAGGCCCTTGCCGCCGTTGAGCTTGCCGAGAACTTCGTTTACCATCTCCTTCCAAGTGAACTCGCCCTTGAAGGTTGCGCAGCTGAGTTCGTACTCGAAATTCTTCAGCGTACCCAGGTCGGTCGGTTCGATGACCTCCTTAACCCACTGGATCTTGAAGTAGCATGCGTCTACGATAGCATCGTTGTTGTTTACATCAACGAGCGTTACGCGGACGATCGGCATCTTGTCGATGGCAGCAGCATTCTTCTTCGTTCCGTCGGGCAGTTTCGAAGTCATGATACCGTCCTCCGAAATTTCAGCAAACTCCTGCTGGTTCGTCTTGTTGTCACCCAGAACGTAGTTGATCGCCGGGATCGTGAAGCGGAACTCGAGGCCGGCAGCCTTCAGAGCTTCCTTCGTAATCTCCTTGGCAACGCCGTCCTTCTCGTAGCAACCGGTTACCATTGCATTCAGATCCACGTCGCTGTCATAAGCAGCATAGAGCGACGGTTTCGTGTTGCTGTTCTTTACATCAACCGTATTTTCAGAGAAGTGATAGTGCTTCTTGTCGGTGCACTCGAAGGTGTCCTCCGTCCGCTTGCCACTGTTCTTGTCGTAGAGGGCAGCAATCTGCGGGGTAACCTTGGCCTCGGAGAGACGTGCGTAGTCCGAGTATACAGCAGCGCCATCCTCTCCTTCGCCGAGCCACTTCTTGGCGATGGGAACCTTCAGGGCAGCCGTATAGATGGCGTTGCTCTCTTCGGGCTTCAGCTCAGCACCGGCAATCTTCTTCACGGCAACCGTCAGGACTCCGTTGGCCACCGAGTAGTCGGTAACCTCAAGCAGCTTCGTCGAAACGGCAGCACGAGTAGCAGCCTGCTCGAACAGGAACTCCGGAGCCTGGATGTCCTCCTTCGTTACGGCCGAGGGGCTGATCAGGTAGCGGATCGAGTTGGCAACGATCGACGTGGTCTGTTCAGCGTCGCCGGCCTTGATAACCTCGTGGTCGGTACCCGTCGTGATCGTCAGCGGGAAGTAGCTAAACGTACCCAGCTCAATGGTCTCAATACCATCGATATAAAGCTCGGGGATCAGCTGGACGCTTGTCAGACGACCTGCGATCTTGGCCGACAGTCCGTCTACAGCCTCCTGAATCTCCGTAGCAATCTTGTCGTCGATAACACCGTTGTTATCTTCGATAGCCTGGGTCAGGTATGCCTTGATCGTTACGTCATACTCGTCGATAGCCGTCGTAATGTCGTTGCCCGTAACCAGTCCGGCAGCAGCTACAGCTGCGTCGAAACGGGTCTGGAAAGCGGCTTTGCAGGCCTCTCCGGCGGCGGTGATGGCAGCGTTCTTGGCTGCATCGATGGCCTCCTGAATAGCACTCTCAGTCGTGAATTTGCCCAGAGCGTCCGTTACGGCCTTGATTGCCTCACCTACATACTGCGTCGTAGCATACGAATTGAGGGTCGTCGTGAGGTAATCCTTCGTTACATAGTTGGCCTCGATTGCGTCAATTGCGTCACGAAGGGGCTGCAGGTCTTCGTCCGTAATCTGAGTATCTTCGAGAGCCTGAACGCGCGATTCGAGGGCTTTCAGGCTCTCGACCGTGGTTTTCATCGAGTTCAATTGCGACTCGATGTCTGCGATCTTACCGGTCGTCAATTCGTCGATCCGGTCATTGATCTTGTCGATGTCGTCGTCGTAGTCCTTACAACCGACACCTGCCAGCATAGTTCCTGTCAAGAACAATGCAAGAAGCTTTTTGAAAGTTTTCTTCATAAGACAGAATAGAATTGAAATGGATTTGGATGTTTGAGTTTTATGTGTTTTTGGTTCTGTTTTTCTCCTTTTCTTATCCTTTTATACCGATTTCGGTATCATATATGATACCAACAATGCAAATATATATATAAAAATTTGCACAACAAAATTTTCAATCGTTTTTTTTGAAATGGGAGTGGTTTATGAGGAGGAGATTGTTTACATCTCTTCGAGGATTAGGGAGTTGCGCAAAGAAAGGCATCTGACGGTGCAGGAGCTCGCATATCGTTGCGATATGGAGCGGTCCAATTTGAGCCGCATCGAGGCGGGCAGGACCAACTTGACGATTCGCACCATCTGTATTATCTGTTCCGCCCTTGAGGTTGGGTTGCGGGACATCATTCGATAGCGAAAAAACGGTTCGATACCTATTTATTATATATAGATTATATATAACACGATAAACATCGGAACGGGTTGGGTGAAAACCCGGACGGAGCGATGTAAAGTCGGTGATTCTTTTTGTAGGGTTTGTGTAAAAGTCGTATCTTTACGCCTGCAAAAAGAAACGGCGGTTGAATAGTATCGATCTGATAGTCTGCTTGATTCTGCTGTTGGCCGTATGGAACGGCTGGCGGCAGGGCCTCGTCGTGCAGGTATGTTCGCTGGCGGGAATCGTCATTGCCATCTGGCTGGCGGCGCATTACGGCGCCCGGGTCGGGGAGTGGCTGCGGCTCGACGAGTCGTTCTCGGCGGCGGGCGGATTTGTCGCCGTGCTGGTCGTTGTGGTGCTGGTCGTCGCGGTCATCGGGCGTCTGTTGCGCGGGGTGTTCCGCTTCGCGGGGTTCGGTCTGGTCGATACGCTGCTGGGCGTGGTCGTGGCCGTGCTGAAGTACCTGCTTGTGCTCAGTGCGCTGTTTGCGGCTTTCGATCGGATCAATGCCGACTACACGCTTGTCGAGGCCCGTACGATCGATCAATCAAGGAGTTATAAACCGGTCCTGCGTTTATCGGAGGCCGTGTTCCCCTTCCTGGAATGGGTGGGCGACCGGGTTCCGGAGCTGGATGAAAAGAGCGAAGACGATGGAGCGTAGTTTCAAGGGAACGGTGGTCCGGGCAACCGGAAGCTGGTATGAGGTGCTGACCGACGGCGGGACGGTCCGCTGCCGGATTCGGGGGCGGCTGCGTCTCGAGGGACGCCGCTCGACCAATCCCGTGGTGGTGGGCGACGAGGTGGCGTGTGAAGCCGACGAGGGGGGCGATTGCGTGATCGCCGACATCCTGCCCCGCCGCAACTACGTGATCCGCCGGGCGTCGAACCTCTCGAAGGAGTCGCACATCATCGCCGCGAACATCGACCAGGCGCTGCTCCTGGTCACGCTGCGCGATCCGGAGACCCCGACGGAGTTCGTGGACCGGTTTCTGGTGACGTGCGAGGCCTACAAGGTGCCGGTGACGATCCTGCTGTCGAAGATCGACCTGCAGGATGCCGGGGCCGTCGCGGAGTTCCGTGCCGTCTACGAGCGCGCAGGTTACCGCGTGCTGGAGGTTGCAGCTCCCTCGGGCGAGGGGGTCGGGGAGGTCCGTTCGCTGCTTGCCGGACGCCGGACGCTGGTCTCGGGCAACTCGGGGGTCGGAAAATCGACCCTCATCCGGGCGATCGACCCGTCGCTCGACATCCGCACGGGCGAGATTTCGGAGAGCCACCGCAAGGGGCGCCACACGACGACCTTCTCGACGATGTATCCGCTCTCCGAGGGCGGTGCGGTCATCGACACGCCGGGAATCAAGGGATTCGGGCTGATCGATATCGACGACGCCGAGTTGTGGCACTACTTCCCCGAGATGATGCGCGTGGCTTCGGGGTGCCGTTTTTACAATTGTACGCATACGCACGAGCCCGGCTGCGCCGTGGTCAAGGCGGTCCGTTCGGGCGAAATCGCCCTCGCGCGCTACGAAAGTTACCTGAAAATGCTCGATGAAGATGACAAATACCGAAAATAACGGTCCGGCGCTGCCGCCCGGTGCGGAGTTCGGCCCCGAGATGGGCGGCGACGGCGAACGGATCGCCTGCCTCGCGGACTTCATGCTTCCGGAGCGCTATGCCACGCTGCGCCGTGCCGTGGCGATGCGCACGCGCTACATGACCGTGCTCGCCGAGAACATGTTCCACGGGCAGAATGCTGCGGCGCTGATCCGCCATTGCGAGGCGTTCGGCCTGCAGGAGATGCACACGATCGAGACCCTTTGCCGCTTCGAGCCGAGCGCCGCCGTGGTGCGGGGCACGGACCGCTGGGTCGATGTGCGCCGCCACCGGTCTACGGCCTCGGCGGTCGGGGCCCTGCGTGCTGCGGGCTACCGCATCGTGGCGACGACACCCCACCGCGAGGATTGCACGCCCGAAACCTTCGATGTGACACGCGGCCCCTTCGCGCTGGTGTTCGGTACCGAGCACGCCGGCATCTCCGACGAGATCGTCGCCTCGGCCGACGAGTTCCTGCGCATCCCGATGTGCGGCCTGGTCGAGAGCCTGAACGTCTCGGCTTCGGCGGCCATCCTCATCTACGAGCTTTCGGAGCGGGTGCGCCGTACGGTGCCCGACTGGAGGCTGACGCCCGCCGAGCAGGCCAGAGTGCTGTGTCGCTGGATGCGCCGCAGCGTGAAGGATTCCGAGGAGATTCTCAAACGTAAATTCGGGGAGGAGATACGATGAACATTTTACGGAAACAGTTTCTGGCCCATGTAGCCCAGACCTCGCCCTCGCCCATGCTGGTCGAGGTGGCCCGGGCCGAAGGGTCGTTTTTCTACACGCCCGAGGGCAAGCGCTACTACGATCTGGTAGCAGGCGTCTCGGTGAGCAACGTCGGTCACGCCAATCCGGCGGTCGTTCGGGCCGTGCAGGAGCAGGCCGCGCGCTACATGCACGTGATGGTCTACGGCGAGCTGGTCGAGACACCGCAGGTCGAGTATGCGGCACGGATCGCCTCGCTGCTGCCCGATCCGCTCGAAAGTGTCTATTTCGTGAACTCCGGGGCCGAGGCGGTCGAGGGTGCGCTCAAACTGGCCAAACGCTATACGGGCCGCACCGAACTGATCTCCATGCGGCGGGCCTACCACGGCTCGACACACGGGGCGATGTCGATGATGGGAGCCCCCGAAGGCGAGGAGTGGAAGGGAGCCTTCCGTCCGCTGCTGCCCGATGTGCAGGCCATCGAGTTCAATGATTTCGATGCCCTGGCGTCCATCACCGAACGCACGGCCTGTGTGCTGACTGAACCCGTGCAGGGCGAGGCGGGCATACGTCCGCCGCAGCCGGGATACCTCGAGGCGCTGCGGCGCCGCTGCGACGAGGTGGGGGCGCTGCTCGTCTTCGACGAGATCCAGACCGGACTGGGGCGTACGGGCGAGCTCTTCGCCATGCAGAAGTACGGCGTGACGCCCGACATCGTCTGCCTGGCCAAGGCCTTCGGCGGCGGCATGCCGCTCGGGGCCTTCGTCTCGCGGCACGAGATCATGGACACCCTGCAGTCGAATCCCGTCCTGGGGCATATCACCACCTTCGGCGGCCATCCGGTCTGCTGTGCCGCCGGGCTTGCGGCCCTGAACTACCTGCTGGACCATCATGTCGTCGAACAGGTCGAGGCGAAGGGCGCGCTCTACGAGCGTTTGCTCGAAGACCATCCCGCCGTGCGGGAGATCCGCCGCAGCGGTTTGCTGCTGGCCGTCGAACTGGGGTCGTCGGAGCGCCTCTACCGCATCATGGAACTCTTCAAGGAGGCGGGAATCATGAGCGACTGGTTCCTCTTCTGCGACACGGCCTTCCGCATCTCGCCTCCGCTGACCGTATCCGAGGAGGAGGTGCGCGACAGCGCCTGCCTGATTCGCGAGTGCCTCGACCGGTTGTAGCCTGATCCGGAAAACAGCACCCCCTGCAACCGTCAGGCTGCAGGGGGTGCTGTTTTTGTCTCCGGATCGCTACGCCTCCTCGGCGAAGGCCTTCAGGCGGGCGATCTCTTCGGGCCAGCGGGCCTCGTCGGGCGTCTCGAGGATCAGGGGGATGCCGTCGAAGCGCGGGTTGCGGGCGATGTAGCGGAAGCACTCGATGCCGATCATGCCGTCGCCCAGCGGCGTGTGGCGGTCTACGCGGCTGCCCAGGATCTTCATGGCGTCGTTCAGGTGCATGCCCTTCAGGTAGCGGAACCCGATGACGCGCTCCAGTTCGGCGAAGGTCGCCTCACAAGCCGCTGGGGTGCGGAGGTCGTATCCGGCGGCGAAGGCGTGGCAGGTGTCGATGCAGACCCCCACGCGCGACTTGTCCTCCACGCGGTCGATCAGGTAGGCCAGGTGCTCGAAGCGGAACCCGAGGTTCGACCCCTGGCCCGCCGTATTCTCGATTACGGCCGTCACACCTTGTGTCCGGTCGAGTGCGAGGTTGATCGACTCGGCGATGCGGTCGAGGCTCTCCTCTTCGGTGATCTTGCCCAGGTGGCTCCCCGGATGGAAGTTCAGTCGGTCGAGTCCCAGCTGTTCGCAGCGGTGCATCTCGTCGAAAAAGGCTGCGCGCGACTTCTCGAGTGCCTCGCGCTCGGGATGTCCGAGATTGATCAGGTAGGAGTCGTGGGGCAGGATCTGTGCCGGGGTGTAGCCTCCCTCCTCACAGGCGCGGCGGAAGGCTTCGATCTGCTCGGCTTTCAGGGCGGGTGCGACCCATTGGCGCTGGTTCTTGGTGAACAGGGCGAAGGCCGTGGCCCCGATGGCACGGGCGTTTGCGGGGGCGTTCTCGACCCCGCCTGCAGCACTTACGTGGGCTCCGAAGTATTTCATGTGCGATGTTTTCGGTTATGTTGCAGACAAAGTTAAAGATTTTGTAAATAAATTCATAACTTTGTCTTTCGAAAAAATCCCAGCTACGATGCGATACCTCCGCCCGATATTTGCCCTTCTGTCGCTGCTTGCAGCGGCATTGCCTGCTACGGCCCAGATCTCCATCGACAAGGTCAGCGCCCCCTCGTCGGGTGTCGCCTTCCGCGATACGTTGAAATCGACTCCCGTGGATGTCGATTACTTCAGTCTGGCCCGCTACAAGGCCGAGCGTGCGGCCATCCGCAAGGAGCGCAACTACCTGGAGATCGGTACCGGACTGAACGGTACGCTGACCTCGAACAACGAGAGCTGGATGAAGGTGTCGGGCGGTGACAACTCCATCACGCTGCTGGCAACGCTCTACCTGCGCCATACCTTTACCAAGAATCTCTTTTCCATCTCCACGTCGGTCGATGCCCGCTACGGCGCCAACCGCGTGAAGGTCGATCAGACGAACGACGAAGGGAACACGAAGAGCGTCGGCATCTGGTTCAAGGACCAGGACGAGATCTCGATCTCGGTGGCCCCGTCGTTCAAACTGGCCAAGAACTGGTCCTACGGTTCGATCATCAAGTTCCGGAGCCAGTTCTCGAACGGCTACTTCTCGCGAACGCAACAGGAACGCGAGCACCTGAAGAGTTCGTTCCTCTCGCCGGGTTACCTCGACATGTCGTTCGGTTTGACCTACAAGAGCCCGACCCCCAAGTTCCCTATCTCGATCAACCTCTCGCCGGTGGCCATGAGTGCCGTGTTCGTCGAGAGCGAGCGGATACGCAACAACCAGTGGGACGGCAAGTGGGGCTGGGAGATCTACGGCCTCCCGTATCCCGACGAGACGTCGAAATACGAGGGCGGCTCGTCGGTCCAGATCGACTTCGACCGCACCTTCGGCAAGACGGGTTATCTGCGCTACCGGACCTCGATCTACTCCTTCTACGGCTGGATTACGGACATGGGGCAGAAGAACCGTTTCACCGACTATACGGAATATCGGCACGCTCTCGACAAGTGGAACAACGCCGAGGATACGAGCGTGAGTCACGACATCAAGGACAAGCCCCTGCTGGCCATCCATCCGACGTTGCGCTGGGAGAATACGCTCGAGATCAGCGCCACGCGCTTCCTGAAGACGACCTTCTCGTTCAGAATGTATTACAACCGGGCGCAGAACCTCGATCTGCAGACACAGATGCAGCTCATGGTGGGCGTGACCTATACCTTCAAGAACAAGTAACATTCGCACATGTACAAGAACTCGAAACAGACGGTGCTCTTCCCGATGCTTCTGGCAGCGGGCGTGGCACTGGGCATCCTTTTGGGACAGTATCTCGGCCGACACGATCGGGCCTCCGAGATCCGGGGCATGCTGACACAGATGGCCCTCCCCACAAACAAACTGACCTATACGCTTTCACTCATCGAAAACCGCTATGTCGATTCCGTGTCGATGGATTCCCTGGCCGAGCATGTCATCCCGATGCTCGTCGCTGAACTCGACCCCCATTCGGTCTACATCCCGGCTTCGGAGATGCAGGAATTGAACGAACCCCTCGAAGGGGAGTTCGACGGCATCGGCGTGGTCTTCAACATGGCCACCGATACGGTCATCGTGCTCAACGTCATTCCGCAGGGGCCGAGCGACCGGGCCGGTGTCAAGGCGGGCGACCGGATCGTGGAGATCGACGATTCGCTGGTCGCCGGTCGCCGGGTGCCTCAAAACGAGATCATGAAACGCCTGCGCGGGCCGCGCGGCTCGAAGGTCCGACTCGGTCTCGAGCGGCAGGGCATTGCCGGACTGGTCGATGTGGAGGTCGAGCGCGGCGTGATCCCGATCCGGAGCGTCGAGTCGGCCTTCCGGATCGTGGACGGCATCGGCTACATCCGTTTGGGACAGTTTGCGCGCACGACCTCGGCGGAGATCCGCGGGGCGCTCGATACGCTGCGTGCACAGGGTATTTCGAAACTGATCTTCGACCTGCGCGGTAATTCGGGCGGTTACCTCGACCAGGCGATCCTCGTGGCCAACGAGTTCCTGCACGAAGGACAGCTGATCGTCTATACGGAGGACCGCCACCACGAGCAGGTGCGCGAATATGCCGACGGGACCGGCTCGGCACAGGATATGGAGGTGGCCGTGCTGATCGACGAGGCGAGTGCGTCGTCGAGCGAGATTCTGGCCGGTGCACTTCAGGACAACGACCGCGGCACGATCATCGGCCGCCGTTCGTTCGGCAAGGGGCTCGTGCAGCAGCAGATCCCCTATGCCGACGGCTCGGCTCTGCGGCTGACTACGGCGCGCTACTATACGCCGACGGGCCGTTCGATCCAGAAACCCTATACGATCGGCGACGAGGCCGGATACGAGGAGGATATCTGGAACCGCTACCGCAACAACGAGTTCTTTACGGCCGACAGCATCCACTTCGCCGACTCGCTCAAGCGCATCACGCCGGGCGGCAAGGTGGTCTACGGTGGGGGCGGCATCATGCCCGATGTCTTCGTGCCGGCCGATACGACCGACGTGACGAAGTATTTCGTCGAGGTGGCTGGCCGCAATATCCTCTACCGTTATACGATCGAGTATTCGGACCGGCACCGTGATGCCCTGAATGCCGTGCGGACGGTCGAGGATCTCGAGGCGCTGCTCGACAGCGACCCGGGGATGTTCGACGACTTCGTCCGTTATGCGGCGCGCAAGGGCGTGGCACCCCGTTACGGCGACATCGCCCGTTCGCGCAAACTCATCGAGGCGCAGCTGCGGGCCTACATCGGCCGCAACACGCCCCTCGAGGACAACGGTTTCTATGCAAACATCTATCCGGTGGACAACGTGATCATGCGTGCCATCGCGATTCTGAATTCGGAACAGGATGATTAAGCGTATGATCGGTCTGATCGTCACCGTTGCGGTACTCTTCGTACTGGTCATGACGATCCTGCACGCCGGCAGTTACCGGTCGATGATCTGGGACCGGTCCGACCGTCCGGCTGCTGCCGTCACTACCCCGGGCCGTACGTCGGATGACGGGCGTGATGCGGCCTCTTCGGAGCAGACGGAAGCTGCCGGGACGGGCGGGAAGACGGGCGCCTGATCCGGGTTTGTGCCTGCAGTATTTCGGCTCGTGCCATACGGAAAGCGGATCATCCCGTCGGGATGATCCGCTTTCCGTTTTCATGACGCTTTTCCCGGCGCAGAGCCTCTTTCGTGTCGTAGGCGGTCTGCGTCAGGTTCCCCGGTGCGGGGCGTCAATAGTATTTCACCGTCTTGCCTTCGATGGCCGAGAGCAGGTTGTTGGCCGCCGACGAAGCGCCGATGCGGAACAGGTCGGTCGTGAGCCACTCCTTGCCGAGGATCTCCTCGACGATCGTGTAGTAGAGTGCGGCATCCTCGGGGGTACGCACTCCTCCGGCCGCCTTGAAGCCCACCTTTCGGCCCGTCTTTTCGTAATAGTCGCGAATGGCCTGACACATGACCACGGCAGCCTCGGGCGTTGCCGCCACGTCGATCTTGCCGGTCGAGGTCTTCACGAAGTCGGCTCCGGCGAGCATCGAGAGCAGCGAGGCCTTGCGGATGAGTTCAGGGCTCTTCAGGGCGCCCGATTCGATGATGACCTTCAGGATGATGTCCGAATCCATCTCGGCGCGGATCACCTCCACCTCGTTGGCCGCCTCGTCGTACTCTCCGGTAAGCATCCGGCCCACGTTGAGCACGATGTCGATCTCGTCGGCCCCGTTCTCCACAGCCATGGCCACCTCGAGGGCCTTGACCTCGAGGAAGGTCTGCGATGCGGGAAATCCGCCGGCAACGCTTGTGATGCGCATTGGCGTACCGTCCACGGCTACGCCGACCGTCTCGACGAAGGCGGGGTAGACGCAGATCGAGGCCACATTCGGGATGTGGGGATATGCCTGGTAGAATTCGACGGCCTTGCGTGCGAACTCCGTCACGGAGGTTGCCGAGTCGTTGCACGAGAGCGTCGTGAGGTCGATGGCCGAGTAGCAGAATTTGTAGACCTCCGTGTTGTGGTTGCGGCTCTCCGCCACCTTGCGGATGCGGGCTACCTCTTCATCGACACGTTCCTGGCTCCATGCCGGGGTGTATTCGTTCAGGTGATTGGCGTATTCCATACGATTTCGCTGTTTTCGACAAAATTAGAAAAATTATTCGATCCTCGTCGTCTTCGGCTGAATTATTTTCGTTTTGCGGGTTTGTCCGCTTTTCCCTTCGTCCCTCTTTTCCGGTCGTTCCTTATCGTCGGGATGACCCGCTCTCCTTTTCGCGGTGGTGCAGGAGTTTCATGGCTGTACAAGATCCAAAAAGGGCCCGGACCTTTTGGTCCGAGCCCTTTTCTATTCGATTCCTTTGCGCCCTCTTCACAGCCGGCTCTGTCGGTCCGTCCGGGTGGGCGGTAGGATCATTTCCGTCGATTACTTGCGGAGAGCCTTCAGGTTTACATCCGAAGCAGCCTTCTTGGCCAGCTCGGGGTTCTTCGAGGTAGCGCTCTTGAGCTGAGCCTCGGCGCTCTTCAGGTCGCCTTCCTTCACGGCGATCACGGCACGCAGGTAGTCAGCCTCAGCCGAGTTGTCCTTGGCGATGGCCTTCTTGGCGCCTGCCAGGTCGTTCGACTGAACCAGGGCGATGGCCTTGTTGTAGCCCTCGAGACCTGCAGCAGCGCTCTTGTAGTTGCCCTCGGCAGCAGCCATGGCAGCCTTTGCCTCGCTGTCGGCAGCAGCGGCGTACTTCTTGGCCTCGGCGGTATTGCAGTTGGCGAGGTTGGCCAGCAGCAGGTTCTTGTTCAGGGCAGCCGACGAATCCAGCTTGGCAGCCTTCTCGAACGACTTCAGGGCAGCCTCCTTGTCACCGGCCTTCGTCTGGGCAACACCGAGGTTGTTCCAGATGCGGGCATCGTTGTACTTCTTCGAAGCGGCGGTCAGGATGGCAATCTGCTCCTCGGGATTCTCGACGAGAACCTGTGCAGCGAAGAGGTACTCCTCGGCGCTCAGCTCGCCACCGTTGCGGTAGGCAGCCATGATCTCCTCGTCGGTCTTGCCCTGCAGGTCGGTGGTGTTCACGATCTGCGAGCGGCGCAGCTCGGGCAGGATCTCCTCCTTGAGCTCCTCGAATACGCTCGACATGTTCTTGATCTCGGTCTCACGCTCTGCGGGCGAGTTGTAGAGGCTCAGCACCTGCAGGATGAGGTCCTTGTCCTTGATGTTCGACTGCTCGACCAGCTCCTTGAAGCCGTCCCAGTCCTCACCGTAGGCTGCGGCGTCGATGTCCAGACCCGAGTCCTTCAGCAGCTTGGCAACGACCTTCTTACCCGACTCGCTGCGGGCCTTCGAAAGCTTGTCGTTGAACTTCACCGGACCGTCGGGCGAAGCGTAACCCTTCACGGCGATGTTCTGCGTGGCGCGGTCGTTCTGCATCGTCTCGTCCACGTTGGCCTTGAATGCGTCGAGGTTGGCGTTTCTCTCGTTCTTCTTCGTTACGACCGACGAGTTGATGGCGTAGAGCAGATCGGTCTTGTCCACTACGGTGGTGATGCGCTTGAAGTTGTTGTCCATCTCCTCCATCAGGTCACCGTACTTGAGGTCCTTCTGGAGCGTGTTCACACCGTAGGCAACCGTCAGACCGAACTCCTTGGCCAGAGCGGCCTTGGCAGCCTCGTCGTTGCCGGCCAGCACGGCAGCCTGCTCCTTGGTCGGGATGGCGCCCGTGTTGAGGTTTACGAGCGTGAACTCCTTGCACTTGCCGCCCGGGCACTTGATCTCGGCGCGGAGCTGGAGTTCGCTCTGATCCATGCGCGGATCGTAGGGGAACTCGACGTGCTGCGTGAAGTTGCCGCCGTTCTTCTTGTCTACGACCGTATAGTTGTCATCGACCTTCGAACCCTGATAGTAGTGGGTCGTGCCGGCAACCTCGCCGCCCTCGAAGACGATCACCGGGGTCACCTTGATGACGGCCTTCTTGTTGAAGTACTCTACGGGGAACGTTACGTTGATGTCAGCGGCAACGATGCCGTTGTTCAGCGTCAGAATCTCGGGAGCGACCGTCAGCTTGACGTCTTCCCGGTTCTTGGCCATCTTCTTGAAGCAATTGCAGCTCGTGAAAGCCAGCGATGCGGCAACGAGCACCATGCTCAATCTCATCAGTTTTTTCATAATCGGGTAATTTTAATGTTTATTTGTTGATTGCTTGTTCTTTTATCTCCTTCTGCCGCAGCCCATACGACAGAACATCGCAAATATAGAAAAGACTTGCAAATTATGCAAAATTTCGGACGGAAATATTTTTTGTACATTTCCGTCCGAAACAGTCCCTCAAAGCGGATTATTCGCCCTTGTGCTCACGGCGTTCGCGGCGCTCTCCACGCTCGGGGCGCGGGCGGCGCTCACGCTCGACGTAACCCTCGGGTTTGGGCAGCAGCGCCTTGCGCGAGAGCTTGAGCTTGCCGGTCTTCGGGTCGATGCCGATGAGCTTGACGTCGATCTCGTCACCCTCCTTCAATCCGGTCTCCTCCATGGTCTCGAAGCGCTTGTAGTCGATCTCCGAGATGTGGAGCAGGGCGTCCTTGCCGGGCATGATCTCGACGAAGGCGCCAAAGGCGACGATCGAGCGGATGCGTCCGTGATAGGTTTCGCCCACCTCCGGGATGGCAACGATGGCCTTGATGCGGGCCAGGGCGCCGTCCAGGGCGGCCTTGTCCACGCCGAAGATATCGACGATGCCCTTGTTGTCCACTTCCGTGATGGTGATGGTGGTGTTCGTGGTCTTCTGGATGTCCTGGATCACCTTGCCGCCCGGGCCGATGACCGAGCCGATCATGTCCTGCGGGATGGTGATCTGTACGATGCGCGGCACGCAGGGCTTGTAGTCGGCGCGCGGCTCGGCGATGCATTCGGTGATCTTGCCGAGGATGTACATGCGTCCCTTGCGGGCCTGTTCGAGGGCGGCGGCGAGCACCTCGTAGGAGAGGCCGTCCACCTTGATGTCCATCTGCGTGGCGGTGATGCCGTCCTTGGTTCCGGTCACCTTGAAGTCCATGTCGCCGAGGTGGTCCTCATCGCCGAGGATGTCCGACAGCACGGCCCACTTGCCCGACTCCGAGTCGGAGATCAGACCCATGGCGATACCCGAAACGGGCTTCTTGATCTTCACGCCGGCATCCATCAGCGCGAGGGTTCCGGCGCAGACCGTAGCCATCGACGACGAACCGTTCGACTCGAGGATGTCCGAAACGACGCGCACGGCATAGGGGTTCTCCTCGCCCAGCGGAATCATCGGCTTCAGGGCGCGCCATGCCAGGTGGCCGTGGCCGATCTCGCGACGCGAGAGGCCGCGCGAAGCCTTGGCCTCACCCGTCGAGAAGGGCGGGAAGTTGTAGTGGAGCACGAACTGCTCGGTACCCTGTACGAGCACCTCGTCCTTGACCTTTTCGTCGAGCTTCGTGCCGAGCGTCACGGTAGCCAGCGCCTGCGTTTCGCCGCGGGTGAAGATGGCCGAGCCGTGGGCGGCGGGCAGGTAGCCCACTTCGCACCAGATCGGACGGATTTCGTCCGTGCGGCGGCCGTCGAGACGCTTGCCCTCGTCGAGGATCATGCGGCGCATGGCCTTCTTCTGCACGTCGTCGTGGAAATACTTGTGGATCAGCGGGGCCTTCTCGACGAGCTCCTCCTCGGTGTAGTGCGAGGTGGCGAACTCCTGCTCGAGGGCGTTGAACAGATCCTCGCGCTCGTGCTTCATCGTGCCGCTGGTGGCGATGGCGTATGCCTTGTCGTAAAGCTCGCGGATGATCGTCTGGCGCAGCTCCTCGTCGTTCACCTCGTGGCAGTAGGTGCGCTTGACGTCCTTGCCGAGCTCCTTCGAAAGTTCGATCTGTACGGCGCAGTGCTTCTTGATCTCCTCGTGGGCGAACTTGATGGCCCCGAGCATGACCTCCTCCGAAACCTCCTTCATCTCACCCTCGACCATCAGGATGTTGTCGATCGTACCGCCGACCATGATGTCCAGGTCACACTCGGGCATCTCCGAGAAGTTGGGGTTGATGGCGTACTCGCCGTTGCGGCGGACGACGCGGACCTCGGAGATCGGGCCTCCGAACGGGATGTCCGACACGGCCAGTGCGGCCGATGCGGCCAGTCCGGCCAGTGCGTCGGGCTGGATGTCCTTGTCGGCCGAGATGAGCGTCACGGTGACGTATACTTCGGCGTGGTAGTCCGCGGGGAAGAGCGGACGGAGCGCGCGGTCGATCAGGCGGGCGACGAGGATCTCGCTGTCGTTGGCCTTGCCTTCGCGCTTCATGAAGCCGCCGGGATAGCGGCCGCAGGCGGCGTATTTCTCCTTGTACTCCACCTGGAGGGGCATGAAATCGGTGTCGGGTTTTGCGTCCTTGGCGGCCACGACGGTACCGAGCAGCATGGTGTCGCCCATCTTGACGACCACCGAGCCGTCGGCCTGCTTGGCCAGCTTGCCCGTTTCGATCTCGATCTGGCGACCGTCGGCCAGCGTGATGATCTTGCGGACTGCGTTGTACAGCTTCTTTTCTTCCATAAATTTTATCCTATGATGTAATCGTTTGTCGCAATGAAAATGAAGGCAACCCCTCGCGGGAATTGCCCTCATTCTTTCCTCGGGAACTACTTGCGGAGGTTGAGCGTCTTGACGATGGCGCGGTAGCGCTCGATGTCTACCTCCTTGAGGTACTCCAGCAACTGGCGGCGCTTGCCTACCAGGCGCAGCAGGGCGCGCTGGGTGCCGAAATCGTGGCGGTTGTTCTTGAGGTGTTCAGTAAGGTGGTTGATACGGTAGGAAAACAACGCGATCTGGCTCTCGGGCGAACCCGTGTCGGTGTTAGACTTGCCGTACTGGCCGAAAAGCTCCTGCTTTTTTTCTGCTGTTAAATAAGCCATTTTGTAAAAGTTTATTTAAGTTCCACTCTACGACGCATTCCCCTTACCGTGAATAACGCCAGAGCGTTGGGCAAAGGTACGAAATAAATAGGAATTGCGCATGAAAAATGAAAAATTATTTGTCTTTTCGGCCACGACGGGCGTCAGATCGGCGGGAAAATCGTATTTTTGCCCCTAAACGGATGAAAATTATGCTGCACAGAGGATTTTTCGCCTGTCTCGCGGCGCTTGCGGCGCTGCTTTCCGCAGGGTGTTCGGCGCCGGCTGACTATACGGTCGTCGAGGGTACGATGCTCGGCACGACGATGCGTGTGGTAGCCGATGTGAGGGGTACCACGCCGCAGCAGCTTTATGCGGCTGCGATGGAGCTCGACCGCGAGGCCAAAGCCTCGATGTCGATCTTCGACCCGACGTCGCTCCTGAGCCGTCTGAACCGCAACGAAACGGACAGCGTCGATCGCCACATAGCCTTCAACCTCCGGCTGGCCGACAGCATCGGGGCGTTGAGCGACGGCCGCTACGACGTGACGGTCAAGCCGCTGGTCGAGGCGTGGGGCTTCGCCGGGCGCGAGGCCCAGGCGCATCCGAACGTCGATTCGATCCTCGCCTTCGTCGGCCGCGACAAGGTGCGCATCGAGCAGGGGCGGCTCGTCAAGAGCGATCCGCGTGTCGAGCTCGACTTCAACTCGGTGGCCAAGGGCTACACGGTGGACTTGCTTGCTGCGCTGGTCGAGCGCTTCGGCGCGGAGAACTACATCGTCGATATCGGCGGCGAGGTGCGTTGCCGGGGCGTGAACCGCTCGGGCGATCCGTGGCGGATTGGGGTCGAGACCCCCTTCGACGGCAACATGACCGACGGCGAGTACCTCCAGAAGCGGATCCGCATGAGCGGGGGCGGGTTGGCCACCTCGGGCAACTACCGCCGCTTCTACCTCGATGCCGAAGGGAACAAGGTGGCCCATACGATCGACCCGCGCACCGGGCGCAGCATCCTCTCGCGCCTGCTTTCGGTGACGGTCGTGGCTCCGACCTGCGCCGAGGCCGACGCGCTGGGGACGATGTTCCTGGCCATGGGGGCCGACGACGCCCTGGAGGCCGTCGGCCGGATGCCCGACGTGAAGGTCTACTTCATCCTTGCCGGCAAGGACGGGGCGTACGAGGAGTATGTCTCTCCGGCGATGTCCGCGCTGATCATGGAGTGAGCGGACTCCCGGCAACCGGTCCGCTTCCGGGGAAACCGCTTCCCGGCCCGGCGGCCCGATTCTGCGGCGGCCCCGGCGGCAGCCGCGCAACGCGATAAAGGAATGATATGAAAACTGCGCTATTTCTTTACAACCCCCAGTCGGGGAAGGGACGCATCGACCGCTGCGTCGGCGAGATCTGTACGGTGTTCGGCGCCTACGGTTACGAGGTGCGGCCCCAGGAGGTCGATTTCGACACGAATCCGTTCGATGGCAACGAAACGATCGACCTGATGGTCGTGGCGGGCGGCGACGGGTCGGTGAACTTCGTGCTGAATGCCATGAAACGCAAGGGGCTCGATATCCCGATCGGCGTGATTCCGGCCGGTACGGCCAACGACTTTGCCGGGGCGCTCGGCATGTCGCCCGAGCCGTTGGTGGCGGCCCGCCAGATCGCCTCGGGGGTCGAGCAGCGGGTCGATTGCGGCCGGGTGAACGACCTCTATTTCGTCAATATCTTCAGTTTCGGGATCTTCACCACCACCTCGCAGCGCACGCCCGACGAGCGCAAGCACCGCATCGGCCGCCTGGCCTACATCATCGAGGGGGTCAAGGAGGTGACCTCGATGCATGCCGTGCCGCTGGAGATCGAGGCCGACGGCGAACGTTTCGATCTTCGTTCGCTGATGGTGCTGATTTTCAACGGCGAGACCGCCGGAGGCTTCCACCTGGCGCGGCGTTCGTCGATCCGTGACGGACTGCTCGACTGCATTCTGCTCGAGAAGAAGAATATCCTCCACTCGACCTTCGCCATGGGGCAGTACCTGTTGGGCGGCAATCCGAAGATCGTGCGGCACCTGCAGGCGCGGCGGATTGATATCCGCTCGACGGTCAATGAACCGACCGACGTGGACGGACAGCGCGGAGCCGAGTTCCCGCTGCACATCGAGTGTCTGCCGGGGGGCTTGCGCGTACTGTGTCCGCCCGCGGCCGGGGAGTGAGTGGTCCGGAAGCCCATCCCTGCGTGCCTCTTCCCCGGCTTTTCAGGGGTGCGAGAGTGATCTGGGAGGCCCTTTTCGGCATTTTCCGTTTGGTCGTTTGGCGGGAATTCGTTATATTTGTCGGAAAGCGCGATTGATTACATGGCGGAGCACGGCAAAACGGGACGCGCGGCGCACGACAGTGGCCGCGAGAGTCTGCACAAGGTCTCCATCTCCCGGATCAAGAAGGAGATGAGCGACGTATTCTATCTTTCGGACGATCTGGTGATTGCGACCCTCTCGGCGCAGAACAACACGACGGCCGACTATCCGGCGACGATCGACGGATTTTCGGCCATCATCATGATGGCAGGCGAGGCCACCGTCTCGATCGACATGAAGACCTATCAGGTGCGGCCCAACACGATCGTCTTTTTCAATCCCAACAGCATCATCCGCACGATCAAGTGTTCGTCGAACGCTGCGGCCTATTTTCTGGCCTTCTCGAAGTCGTTCGTCAATGAGATCCAGATCGATCTCTCGACTTCGCTGCCCGTCTACATGCGTTTCGGCAAGGCCCCGTTGCTTCCCGTGACGCCGCAGGACGTCGAGGAGATCCGGCAGCTGTTCCAGATGATCAAGACGATGCTGCGCAGCGACAAGGAGCGCTACCGCCACGAGATCATCCGCACGCTTTTCACCACGGCCTTCTACATCATCACCGAGATCAACCAGCGCGAGCGGACCGATACGGTCAAGCAGGGGCGCTGCGAGGTGCTCTTCAACGAGTTCATGTCGCTGCTCCAGCGTTACAACAAGCAGGAGCGGAACGTGAGCTTCTATGCCAAGCAGCTCAACATCACGCCCAAATACCTCTCCTCGGTGGTCAAGGAGGTGAGCGGCAAGACCGCCGCCCGGTGGATCGACGAATCGGTGATCCTCAAGGCGAAGACCCTGCTGAAGTATTCGGGCATGAGCATCCAGGAGATCGCCTACCACCTGAACTTCTCGACGCAGTCCTTCTTCGGCAAGTATTTCAAGCAGCATACCGGCACTTCACCCTCGCGTTACAAGCGCAAGGGGTGAGTGTTGCCGAACGGTGATTCGACAGCGAGGCCCGCATCCGAAAGGATGCGGGCCTCGTCTGTTTCAGTGTGTTCCGTCGCGCTATTTGCGCTTCGAGGCGGCTTTGGCCGCTACGGCCTTGTCCAACTCGATGATGAAGTCCGAGAGGACGTTCATGTAGTTGATGAAGGCGTCGTAGGCCGAGTCGTAGGGGTTGAAGTAGGAGTGCACGTCTCCGTCCGAAAGCCACTTCGTCGCCATGTAGTAGAAGTGGTCGGAGGTCTGCATGAAACTCCACACATAGTCGAAATCGGGGCTCTTCAGCGCGGCGATCTTCTCCTTCTGTGCATAGAGTTTCGAGAAGGCTTCGTTCTGGAGTTCGTTGCCGAGCCATGCCGTCACGTCGCGCTCCTCGTCGGCCCACGACATCACGTGCGGGCAGTGGAGCACCGAGACGGGCTGGTACTTCTTGGCGGCTTCGCTCACCGTGGCGAACTCCAGCTGGCCCTTCTGCGCGAGGATGGCCTTCGGCAGGGCGCGCATGAACTCGAAGATACCCGTGTCGGCGGTCTGGTGCTCGCCGAAGGTCTCGTAGTCCATGAAGAGGTTGATCACTTCGCCCGGGGTCTCCTCCGACGAGAGCCACTTCACGTACTTGTCGGCCGTCAGCGGCCACTGGTCCCAACTCTGGTTCGAGAAGCGGAAGGCGATGTCGTCCGAGAGTTTGTAGTTGCGCAGCAGCAGACGGAGTTTCTGGTCCACGGCGTTGGCGTAGACGTAGTTGGGCGACTTCCAGCCCAGCACGTGCTTGGCTCCCTCGGCAAGCATCGTGCGGAAGCCCATTTCGGCGACCATGGCGCCGATGTCGTCCGAGTAGATCAGCTCCGTATTGCGGAAGGCCGTGGGTTTCACGCCGAACTCCTTCTTGAGCATGGCGGTATGGAGCTTGACCTGCTCGACGAAGTCCTCCTTCGACGCAAGCGATGCGAGCGAGTGGGAGTAGGTCTCGGCGAGGAACTCCACGCAGCCCGTGGCGGCGAGCTCCTTGAACGAGTCGAGGACCTCGGGGGCATAGGCCCGCATCTGTTCGACGGCGATTCCCGTGATGGAGAACGAGCAGCGGAATTTACCCTTGTTTTCCTTGATGAGCTTCAGCAGCAGGGCGTTCATCGGCAGGTAGCACTGCCGGGCCACCTTCTGCATGATGGAGCGGTTCAACAGGTCGTCCAGGTAGTTGTGGTCCTTGCCCATGTTGAAGAAGCGGTATTTCTTCAGACGCCAGGGCTGATGTACCTGAAAATAGAGACAAACGGTTTTCATAAAAGGGTGGTGTATGTTTATTTGTTCTTACTCTCTTCGATCACGGCTTCGTAGACCGACTTGATCTTGGCCGCAGCGTCGTTCCACTTGAGGTTCGTAACCTCTTCGAGTCCCTTCGATGCGAACATGCCGGCCAGTGCCGGGTATTTGACCAGTGCGTAGATGGCGTCGGCCAGGGCGTCCACGTCCCAGTAGTCCACCTTGACGGCGTAGTCGAGCACCTCGGCCACACCGCTCTGCTTGGAGATGATCACCGGAACGTTCGACCGCATGGCCTCGAGGGGCGAGATGCCGAACGGCTCCGATACCGAGGGCATGACGTAGACGTCCGACAACTGGAACATCTTGTGTACGTCCTCGCCGCGGAGGAATCCCGTGAAGTGGAAGCGGTCGGCGATGCCGAGACGTGCCACGCGGCGGATCACGTGGTTCATCATGTCGCCCGAACCGGCCATGACGAACCGCACGTCGGGAACGCGCTTGAGCACCTTGGCGGCCGCCTCGACGAAGTAGTCGGGGCCTTTCTGGTAGGTGATTCGGCCGAGGAAGGTGACGATCTTGTCCTTGACGCCGCGTTCGGGAACTTCGCTGCTCCCCTCGGCGAACCGTACGGCATTGTGCACCGTAACCACGCGGTCGGCGGGTACGCCGTAGCGGTTGATGACGATGTTGCGCGTGAGGTTCGACACGGCGATCACCCGGTCGGCGGCATGCATGCCGGCGCGCTCGATGGCGTAGACCTGCGTGTTGATGTTCTCACCGCTGCGGTCGAACTCCGTGGCGTGCATGTGTACGACGAGCGGCTTGCCCGATACGCGCTTGGCGGCGATGCCGGCGTAGTAGGTCAGCCAGTCGTGGGCGTGGATGACGTCGAACTGCCCCTCCAGGTCGCGGGCCACCTGTGCGGCGACCACGGCGTAGCGGGCGACCTCCTCCATGAGGTTGGCGCCGTACTTGCCCGAGAAGGTGTAGCGCTGTTTCCACGCATCGGTCGTCGTCCAGGTCGTCTGTCCCGTCTTGACATACTGCTCGTGGTAGGTTTCGTATTCTTCGGGGGAGATGTAGGGCACCATGTTGGAGTCGATCTGGATGAACGACATGCGCTGCAGCACGTCGTCGGCGCCGCTGCCGGTGGCACCGTACAGTGCCTCGACGTCGCTGGCATTCATCACGCGGGTGAATCGTTGGTCCTCGTCTCCGTAAGCATGCGGGACGACAAAGGTCACATCGACCCCGTTGCGCGCCAGTCCGCGGGTCATTCCGTAGCAGGCCGTTCCCAGACCGCCCGCGATGTGGGGCGGGAACTCCCAACCGAACATTAAAACTCTCATACCTTTATTTTTTGTGTAATTTTCTTTTGCCTGTGCGCGCCGCCTCTCTGCTGTCTGCGGTCGTGTGCGGAGCTCCGCGTACGACCTCACCCGCCCGATTCCCCAGGGAATCGGTGTGCCGTTCCGACACATTCCACTGTCACATGGTACGCCCGGGTTGTAGTTGTTTAATTATTTTGTTGTCTTTTTCGTTGTCTTGCGGGTTTTTGTTGCCGGAGCCTCCGCGGTCTCCTCCTTTTTGGCAGTCTTTGCGGCGCGTTTGGCCGGTGCGGCCTTTGCCGCAGTCTTCTCCGTGGCCTTTTTCGTCGTTGCGGCTTTGGCCGAAGCCTTTTTTTTGGCCGGGGCTTTTTTGGCCGGAGTCTCCTCCGCATCCGTGCGGTAGGCGCGGATCAGGTGGTAGATGTCCAGCACGGCACCCACGCTCCACGCCTGCGAGATTGCTCCGCGCGATGCGTAGGGGGGATCTGCGTCATAGAGTTCGCAGATCGAGCCGATGCAGTAGGTCTGGATGTCCTCCTCGAAAGAGGCGAGGAGCTCCTCGGCCTGCGGCACGAAAGCCGCGCCGTCGATGTCGAAGCAGGCCTTCACGTAGAACGACAGGAGCCAGGGCCATACCGAGCCGTTTTTGGCCGCGAAGTCACGCTCGTCGGGCGAGCCCTCCTGCGAACCTCTGTAGAGCGGGTTGCGCGGCGAAAGGGTGCGCAGGCCCTTCGGGGTGAGCAGGTGCTGGCGCACGGTGCGGATCACGCCCAGACGGGTCTGTTCGTCGATGGGCTTGTAGGGCAGGCTGCAGGCCAGGATCATGTTCGGACGGATGAAGCGGTTGGCTCCCTGCTCGTCCACGTAGTCCGCCAGGTAACCCTCCGGGAGCACAAACGTCTCGTTGAAGGCCGCCGAGATCCGCGGGGGCAGCATCTCCCACTCCTGGACGAATGCCCGGTCGCCCTGTTCGCGGGCCAGTTCGAGCGCATAACATACGGCATTGTACCACAGTGCATTGACCTCCACCTGATAGCCGTTGCGCGGCGTGACGGCACGGCCGTTGATCGTGGAGTTCATCCACGTGAGGGGCACTTCGTCCGAAGCGGCCCAGAGCAGTCCGTTGTCGTGCAGGGCGACGCGGCCGGCAATATCCCGGCGGTAGGATTCGAGCAGCTGCTTCATCACGTTGCCGTACCGTTTCCAGATCTCGGCTCCGCCGATCTGCTCGCCGAGCCGCTGCAGGGTCCAGAAGAACCAGAGCGGGGCATCGACCGCCTCGGCGGCCGACGACGAGCCGGAGAACATGCCCTCCTTCATGGCGCGGACCTCCGTGTCGAGCACGTCGATGCAGTCCTCCTTGTGGTTTTGCTGCAGGGTGATTCCCGGCAGCGAGACGAAAGTCTGGCGTCCTGCCACTCCGTGCCACGGATAGCCCGAGATCACCTCCGTGCGGTTGCCCGGACGACGGATGACGAACTGGCGCGCCGAGTGCTCGAGGCAGCTCAGGAAGTCGATCTTGTGGGTGCGGCGGGCGATCGAGGCGTTGTACACCTCCTCGATGGTCTTCGTCGAGCCCATCTCGTCGAGCGAGGCCGAGAAGATGATGCTTTCTCCCTTCTTGAGTTCGGTCTCGAAGTAGCCGGTCGTCAGCAGGTCCTCATGTCCCTCGTAGCCGCGGGCGATGTCCTGCTGGTATTCGAAGTTGTAGTACCAGTCGGGAGCCGGAACGAACTCCGTGCCGGGCTTGCTGGTCTGGAGGTAGAGCCAGGGGAACGAGCCGTAGAGACGGCATTTCACGCCGTTTATGGCCGGGTAGGAGTGTCCGTCCGCTTCCATGTTGGCATGCGTCAGGGCATGCTTGTCGCGGAAGGCGAGGAACGGGCGCAGCCGCAACCGCGTCTCGGAGTGAGCATCGACGAGCGTGTAGCGGATCATCAGCTGCGTGCGCTTGTGGATCCAGAGCATCTCCTTGCGGAGGATGACACCGCCCACGCGGTAGGTGATCGTGGGGGTCGGCGTATACTCGAAGTCGGTGATGTACTTGTGACCGCGGGGCTCGTACATGCCGGGGAAACGGTGCAGGGCCAGGTTGAACGACTGGTCGTGCTGGATGACCGTTTCGTCGAGCGACGAGAGGAGGACGTAGGTCCGGCCGCTGTCGTCGATGGGGGCTACCATCAGCCCGTGGTACCGCCGCGTGTTGCAGCAGACGATGGTCGTGCTCATGTAGCCGCCCATTCGGTCCGTCGAGAGCATCTCGCGCTGGAGCGAGTACTCCAGATTGCCCAATTCGCTTTTGTCGAAGGTAAGTGCTGACATATTGCTAAAAAATACTATTTCGCTATATAAAGATATTAGTTTTTTTAGAAACCTGCAACGGATTTGCCGGAATTAAACATTTTTCTTCCTTTATATCGCATTGCCTGTCAGGCCCATTTCACCAGGGCGAAGTCCATGCGGTGCGGGAGGTTCGGGTTGCTCGGGTAGATACGCAGGGCGACGTCGTAGGTGCCGGTCTCCTCGGGCTGGTAGTCCACCGAGTAGGTCACCAGACTGCCCTCGGTCTTCGTACGTGCCAGAGGAACCGTGCGCACGACATTGACGGTCTGTCCGCCGACGATCTGCTGTGCGACGACCATCTCGACGCCGATGTCCTCGGGATGGAGGTTCGCCACGTCCACCGTTACGGCAAAGTGGTACTTCTCACCCACGCAGACGGCGCCCTTGTCGATCTGCACGCGCTCGACGTCTACCACGCGTACCTGGTCCCATGCGGCCGACACCTTGCGTTTCCAGGCTGCGATCTCGCGGGCCATGCGGTATGCGTCGGCGCAGAGGTCGCGCTTGCGGGCGGCGAGCTTGTTGTAGAACCGCTCCTCGTAGTCGATCAGCATGCGGTTGGTCGTGAAGTTCGAGGCGATGTCGGCCACGCACTTCTTGACCGAAGCCACCCATGCGTGCGGAATGCCGTGTGCGTCGCGGTCGTAGTATTTCGGGGCGATCTGCTCCTCGATGGTGTTGTAGATCATCTCGGCGTCGAGTTCGTCCTGATAGTGCTGGTCGGCGAACGTGCGCTCCATCGGGAGCATCCATCCGGCGCCCTCCTTGTAGCCCTCGACCCACCATCCGTCGAGTACCGAGAACTGCATGACGCCGTTCATCACGCACTTTTCGCCCGATGTACCCGAGGCTTCCAGCGGCCGGGTCGGGGTGTTGAGCCATACGTCCACGCCCTGGACCATGCGGCGGGCGAGTTCCATGTCGTAGTTCTGCAGGAAGATGATCTTGCCGACGAACTGCGGCATGGCGGCCACCTCGACGATCCGCTTGATGAGGTCCTGTCCCGGCTTGTCATTCGGGTGGGCCTTGCCGGCGAAGATGAACTGTACGGGACGCTCCTTGTTGTTCACGATCTCCGACAGACGGTCGAGGTTCGTGAAGAGCAGGTAGGCGCGCTTGTAGGTGGCGAAGCGGCGGGCGAAGCCGATCGTCAGCACGTCGGGCTTGATGCCGTCGATGATCTGCAGCATCTGGCGCGGCGACTCGAGACGCACCTGGTTGGGGTCGCTGTAGCGTTTACGGATGTGGCGGATGAGCTTGTTCTTGAGCTTCATGCGCTCCTCCCACAGCTCGGCGTCGGGGATGTTGTAGACCTTCTGCCATGCGGGAATGTTGTATACGTGGCCTTCGAATCCGTCGGCGAAGTAGCGGGCGTAGAGGCGGCGGAGCGAGGTGGCGATCCACGTCGGGAAGTGTACGCCGTTGGTGACATAGCCGATGTGGAGCTCGTTCTTGAAGTATCCGGGCCACATGTTGCCCAGGATATCCTTCGATACCTCCCCGTGGAGCCACGATACGCCATTGACCTCCTGCGAGAGGTTGCAGGCCAGCACCGACATCGAGAACTTCTCGTTCGGGTCGTTGGGGTTCGTCTTGCCGAGGTTGATGTACTGTTCCCAGGTGATGCCCAGCACGTCGGGATAGTGCGACATGTACTGACGGATCATCGACTCGGGGAAGGCGTCGTGGCCGGCCGGTACGGGGGTATGCGTCGTGAAGAGCGACGAGGAGCGGATAACCTCCAGGGCCTCGGAGAAGGTGAGCTTGCGGTGGTTCACCAGCTCGCGGATGCGCTCGATGCCGATGAATGCGGCATGTCCCTCGTTGCAGTGGTAAACCTGGTTGCGGATGCCCATCTTGCGCAGGGCGCGGATACCGCCGATGCCGAGCAGGATCTCCTGCTTGAGACGGTTCTCCCAGTCGCCTCCGTAGAGGTAGTGGGTGATCTGGCGGTCCTCCTCGAGGTTGGCCTCGTAGTCGGCGTCGAGCAGGTAGAGGTCCGTGCGGCCGACCTGGCACTTCCAGACGCGAGCCGAGAGCGTGCGGCCCGGGAAGGCGATGGTGACGGTCACCCAGCCTCCGGCATCGTCGCGCACGGGCGTGATCGGGAGCTTGAAGAAGTTCTGGGCCTCGTAGGTTGCCTCCTGCGCACCCTGGGCCGAGAGACGCTGCGTGAAGTATCCGTAGCGGTAGAGCAGACCCACGGCCGTCATCGGGACGTTCTTGTCCGAAGCCTCCTTGAGGTAGTCGCCGGCGAGGATGCCCAGACCGCCCGAGTAGATCTTCAGCGACGAGTGGAGCCCGTACTCCATCGAGAAGTAGGAGATCGACGTGGTCTTCGGGTCGGGTTTCTCACTCATGTAGTCGCGGAACTGCGTGTATACGGCGTCGAGCTGTGCGAGGAAGTTGCCGTCGTGTTCGAGCTCCTTGAGCCGCTCGACGCTCAGCCGGTCGAGGAACGCGATCGGGTTGCGCTCCGATGCGGCCCACAGCGCGGGGTCGATGCCTTCGAACAGGTCGCGGGCCCCGGGGTTCCAGCACCACCAGAGGTTGCGCGAGAGCTCCTCGAGGGCGTGCAGCCGCTTCGGAAGCGTCTTGTCCACCATCATGCGGCTCCAGTTGGGTTTCTCGACGAAGAGCTGCTGACGCACGAAGTTGATCTGTTCGGTCTTGGCGCCGCCGTCGTCGAGTACGGCGCGGTTGGTGCGGACGATCGAACTTTCGACCGCCTCGGAGTAGGCCTGCTCGTAGGCCGAGAAGAGGTGCTCCCAGAGGGCCGTCATCGAGAGGTCGGATGCCGATACGCGCACCTCGTTGATGTGGCGGCTGTCCAGTGCGGAGAATCGCAGCAGGGCGTCGGAGATCTTCTCCTGTACCTCCTGGTCGTTGAAATCGTCGCGGCGGACAACTTCCACGCCGGCGTGTTCGCGGTGCTTGTCCACCCAGAGACCGAATCCGGCGAGGGTCGTGGTGATCGTCGGGACGGAGAAGGCCACCGATTCCAGCGGGGTGTATCCCCACGGCTCGTAGTAGGAGGCGAAGACCGTGACGTCCATGCCGACGAGCAGTTCGTAGTAGTCCTTGTTGAAGATGCCGTCGGTCTTGTTGAGGTAGGTCGGCACGAAGATCACCTTCACCTTCGAGTCCGGGCGTGCCAGGATGCTGCCTTTGATCGAATTGACGATCGGATCCCAGTCGGGGTTCTCGAGGTAGTGGGTCGTGAAGCGGTACTGGTTCGGGTCGATCGGCTGCGCGGGGTCGGCAAGGTGGGCCTGCAGGTCGGCGCGGGGACCGCGGTTGGCGGCCGGCACGGTGATGTAGGCGAGCACCTCGCGCTCGAGCTTGTCCGATGCGGCGAGCAGCTTGAGCGACTCGAGGAAGACGTCGATGCCCTTGTTGCGGAATTCGTAGCGGCCGCTGGTGCCGATGATCAGCGGGTCGCTTCCGAACTTGCTGCCCAGACAGGCCTCGGCCACGTCGATCATGGCTCGGCGCGCCTCGTCGCGCTTGGTGTAATACTCCTCGCCGGTCCATACGAAGTCGTTTTCGAAGCCGTTGGGCGTAATGCCGTCCGGGTCGCGGCCGAGCAGGTACTTGCACTCGTTGGCCGTGATGTCGCTGACGGAGAGGAAGGCGTCGTGGTTGGCCGCGGCGATCTTCTCGAGCGAGTGCTTGGCCGTCACGTTGAACTGGCGGGCCAGCTCGTCGGCGTTGAATTTCGTCAGGTCGTTGTAGAGGGGCAGGCGGTTGCCGGCGATGCAGCGGCCCATGACGGTGGCGTGGCTCGTGAAGACGGTGGCCACGTAGGGGGCGTATTTGCGCAGATAGAGGCCCGTTGCGGCGGCCATCCATTCGTGACAGTGGGCAACGACCTTCTCGGTGGTCGTGCAGAACGACTTCACGTAGGAGGAGATGACCACTCCGGCGGCGTAGCCGAACAGGACGGGCTCGATGTAGTCCCACTGGCCCGAGAGCGAATCGACGTGGTAGTCTTCCCAGAGTTTGGTAAGGATTTCGTCCTTGCGGGGAATCAGCGACGAGAAGTCTACCAGGATGGCGACGGGCGATCCCTTGATCTTCCAGCGGCCCACGCGGATGCGGATGCCTTCGTTGTAGACGGTCTGCCGCCAGCCCTTGAGCAGCGCGGGATCCTCCTCGAACTCGGGGTTCACGCCTTCGTGCGAGAGGTCGGGACCGACGGTCATGTAGCGGTCGCCGAATTTGCGGGTCACGGTCTGTGCCTTGGTCGAGATGACGGTGTGGATGCCGCCGACTTTGTTGCATACCTCCCAACTTACCTCGAAAAGGAAGTCGGGAGCAAGTTTGGCATTGCTCATGTTTTCTGTTTTATGCGATATTATTTTGTCGTTCAAAAATGGAAATCGGTTCGAATCCGGGCGCAAAGGTAACACATATATTTATATAAAACAATGCCCGGAGGTGGTTCGTGAAAATATTTAATAATAACTTAATGTCTCGGTTTCACTTGTTTGTATCGTCCGGTTATGTTTCGAAAAGGCTCTCGATGACCGCGTCCGAAAGCAGCATGCGGCGGGGCGGCAGGGCCAGGTGCGCACCGCGGAGCTCCGCGACGCCCGCTTCGATCCACCGCGCGGCCTCGTGGCGGATCCGTTCGGCGGATTCCGTACCGAAACGTGCGGCCGCCTCGTTCAGGTCGATCCCTTCGGCTGTCCGCAGCCGGGTCATGACGAATTCGTTGAAGCGGTCGCGCGGGGAGAGAATCTCGCATTCCGCCCCTTCGCCGGCGATGTAGCGCCCGACCGATGCCGGGTTCCAGTGCCGCTCCCGCCCGTCGAACGAGTGGGCTGCGGGGCCGATTCCGAGGTATTTCACACCGTGCCAGTAGGCGGCGTTGTGGCGGGCGCGGAATCCCGGGAGGGCGAAGTTCGACACCTCGTAGTGTTCGAAACCCGCTGCCGTCAGGGTGTCGTGCACTGTGAGGAACTCCTCCTCGCTGACCTGCTCCTCGACCGGCGCAAACGCTCCCCGGGCCGCGCGGCGTCCGAACGCCGTGTCGGGTTCGATCGTCAAATGGTATGCCGAAATGTGCTGGACGCCGAGTCCGATGGCCTCTTCGAGCGACCGGCGGAGCGAGTCGCCCCCAAAGCCCGGGACGCCGAAGATCAGATCGACGGTGATGTTCCCGAACCCCTCCTTTTGGGCGTTGTGCACGGCCTCGGCGGCCTGTCGGGCCGTGTGGCGGCGGTTCATCAGTTTCAGACAGTCGTCGTCGAAGGACTGGATGCCGATCGAGAGACGGTCGATGCCGGCTCGCCGGACAGCCGCGAGGTAGCGGGGGGTCAGGTCATCGGGGTTGGCCTCGAGGGTGGTCTCCTCGGCGCGGCTGCAGTCGAAGAGCTCCTCGGTGTGCCGCAGCAGGGCGCCGATCTCCTCCGGCGGGCAGAGCGACGGGGTGCCGCCGCCGAAATAGCGTGTTTCGACCGCTTCGCCGCCGAGGTAGCCGCGGCGGGCGTCGAGTTCGCGGTGCATGGCCTCGATGAGGGCGTCCATCTGCCTCAGATCGGCACTTTTGTAGAAATCGCAGTAGGCGCAGATGCGCTTGCAGAAGGGTATGTGGAGATAGATTCCGGCCATTATGTATCAAAAATACGAAAAAAAGCGGATCGGGGAGCCGTTCCTCTCCGATTTTTTGTGCCGGCAGCTCCTCCCGTTTCCGCCTGCGCTCCTCCCGTTTCCGCCTGCGCTCCTCCCGTTTCCGTTCCGCCGGCCTTTCGTGCTCCCTTGTCGCTCCCTTCCGGGCCGTTCCCGCTCTGAGGCTCGGCGGCGGGGTCCTCTCTGCCGGAGGCGTGCGGCATTTCTGCGGATGCTTGCTCCCGGAGACCCCTTGCATACGACTTTTGTTCCGGAGTTGCGGATCGCCGGATTTCCCGTGTGTCCGGCCGGCTGGAGCGGAGGAGTAAATTTTTTGCGTTTTTTACTGTTAATTTTTTCACAATTATGAAAGTTTTTCTACCTTTGTGCCGTCGAACTCCGTGCATACTAAACGATGGGGACGACACGTTAGGTTAGGTGTGGCACAGGCCACGGAAAAAAGGGAAATAGAGGTTTTTAATCAAAATAACAGTTTTATTATGGACAAAATGGATTTGAAGAAGTACGGGATCACGGGTGTGACCGAGATCGTGTACAATCCCTCCTACGACGAGCTGTTCCGTGAGGAGACCAAGAAGGGCCTGCGCGGCTACGAGAAGGGTCAGCTGACCGACATGGGCGCCGTGAACGTCATGACGGGCGTCTACACCGGCCGTTCGCCCAAGGACAAGTTCTTCGTAATGGACGAGACCACGAAGGATACGATCTGGTGGACGTCGGACGAGTACAAGAACGACAACAAGCCCGTAACGAAGGCTGCCTGGAAGGAGCTCAAGAAGATCGCTTCGAAGGAGCTCTCGGGCAAGAAGCTCTACGTGGTCGATACGTTCTGCGGTGCCAACGAGAACACGCGTCTGAAGATCCGTTTCATCATGGAGGTGGCCTGGCAGGCTCACTTCGTGAAGAACATGTTCATCCGTCCGACGGACGCCGAACTGGAGAACTACGGCGAGCCCGATTTCGTGGTGCTTAACGCTTCGAAAGCCAAGGTTACGAACTACAAGAAGCTGGGCCTGAACTCGGAGACGGCCGTAGTCTTCAACCTTACGGAGAAGATGCAGGTGATCATCAACACCTGGTACGGCGGTGAGATGAAGAAGGGTATGTTCTCCTACATGAACTACCTGCTGCCGCTCAAGGGCATCGCCTCGATGCACTGCTCGGCCAACACCAACGAGAAGGGCGAGACGGCCATCTTCTTCGGTCTGTCGGGTACGGGCAAGACGACCCTCTCGACCGATCCGAAGCGTCAGCTCATCGGCGACGACGAGCACGGCTGGGACGACGACGGCGTATTCAACTTCGAGGGTGGCTGCTACGCCAAGGTGATCAACCTCTCGAAGGAGAACGAGCCCGACATCTGGAACGCCATCCGCCGCAACGCCCTGCTCGAGAACGTGACGGTGGACAAGAAGGGCGCCATCGACTTCGCTGACAAGTCCGTAACGGAGAACACCCGCGTATCGTACCCGATCTTCCACATCGAGAACATCGTAAAGCCCGTATCGAAGGCTCCGGCCGCCAAGAAGGTGATCTTCCTCTCGGCCGACGCATTCGGCGTGCTGCCCCCGGTATCGATCCTGACCCCGGAGCAGACGAAGTACTACTTCCTCTCGGGCTTCACCGCCAAGCTGGCAGGTACCGAGCGCGGCATCACCGAGCCGACGCCGACCTTCTCGGCCTGCTTCGGTGCCGCCTTCCTGTCGCTGCACCCCACCAAGTACGGTGAGGAGCTCGTAAAGCGCATGCAGCAGTCGGGCGCTACGGCTTACCTGGTGAACACGGGCTGGAACGGTACGGGCAAGCGTATCTCGATCAAGGATACGCGCGGCATCATCGACGCCATCCTCGACGGTTCGATCGACAAGGCTCCGACCAAGATGCTCCCGATCTTCGACTTCAAGATCCCGACCGAGCTGCCGGGAGTAGACCCGAAGATCCTCGATCCGCGCGACACCTACGCCAACGCAGCCGACTGGGATGCCAAGGCTCAGGACCTCGCAGGTCGCTTCATCAAGAACTTCACGAAGTTCACCGGCAACGAGGAGGGCAAGAGCCTGGTTGCTGCCGGTCCGAAGCTCTGATCTTCGAACATATGATCCTTTTCGGGAGGTCGCCGTCGGCGGCCTCCCGTTTTTTTGCCCGGCCGGGATCACGCACTTTCCGGAAATTTCGGTAATTTTGTTCGGGCCGCCCTGTCGGCGGCCGCTTCAAAACTGTCTGGAACATGAAACTGCATCTGCTTCTTTTGCTTTCGCTGCTCCTGCCGTCGGGTCTGGCGGCCCAGGATCTTGCCGGGGTGTGGGACGGGACCCTCTCCGCCGATGCCGCCCGGCTGCCGGTCGTATTCCGCATCGATCGTGTCGGGAGCGGTTATCGGGCCACACTCGACAGCCCCGATCAGGGAGTCCGGGGCATTGCGGTCGATTCGCTCTCTTTCCGGGGCGGGGAGCTCAGCCTTCGGATCGCCGCATTCAACGCCTCGTTCCGGGGAGCGCTCCTGCCCGGCGGCATGATCGTCGGTAATTTCACCCAGTTCGGCCGGCCCTTCTCGCTCGTGCTGACGCGGCGCAAGCCTCCCGTGCGGCCCCAGACGCCGCGGCCGCCCTTTCCCTACAGCAGCCGCGAGGTCTCTTTCCCCTCGCGCGCCGGGGGTGTGACGCTTGCCGGAACGCTGACGCTTCCCGATTCGGTGCCGCCGCGGGCTGCCCTTGTGCTTGTCACGGGCAGCGGCCTGCAGAACCGCGACGAGGAGCTCTTCGGGCATAAACCCTTCCTGGTGATCGCCGACTTCCTGACCCGACGGGGCATCGCCGTGCTGCGCTACGACGACCGCGGGTTCGGAACCTCGGAGGAGGAACTTCGGGCGCTGACCGGGAATGCTACGTCAGCCGACTTTACGCTCGATGCACTGGGGGCTTTCGACTTCCTTGCCGCGCAGCCCGGGCTGGAGGGGGTGAAGTGCGGCATCCTCGGACACAGCGAGGGCGGAACGATTGCCTTCATGGCCGCCGCGGCCGAGCCCGCCGTTTCGTTCGTCGTCTCGCTGGCCGGCGCCCTGGTGCCGGGCGGGCGGCTGAGCCTGCTCCAGAATCGCCGCCTGATGGAGAGCCAGGGGCTGGATGACGCGACGGTCGAGTCCTGCTGCCGCCTGCTGGAGCAGTGCTACGAGACCCTGTGTTCCGTCCCGCAGGCCGACCTCACAGCGCGTCTTCCGGAGTTGAAGGCCGCTCTGGCAGCCGGGATGGAGGGGCAGCGGGTGCCGGAGCCGTTCCGGTCGAATCTCCTCCGTGTGCTCGACAGCGCTGCCGCCTCGCCGTGGGTCTATCATTTCCTGACGCATGATCCCTCGGATGCGATTCGTGCCGCGGGCAGCCGTCCCGTGCTGGCGCTGAACGGGTCGTTGGACCGTCAGGTCGATGCTGCGGAGAACCTCGGGGCCGCCCGCCGGCTGCTCGGGGAGTCGCCGACGCTCACCGTGAAGGAGTACCCGGGCCTGAACCACCTCTTCCAGCTCTGCACGACGGGCGATGTCGCCGAATACGAGACGATCGAACAGACCGTCTCCCCCGAGGTCCTCGCCGATCTGGCCGCCTGGATCTGCGCCCTTGGGAAGTAAGCGGCCTGCCGCCGTGTGTCCCCAAACAGAGAACGACCGCCCCAAACGGGGCGGTCGTTCTCTGTTCCGGATTGCTGCGGACGGGATCACACGGTCATGATCTCCTTCTCCTTCTTGGCGAGGATCTCGTCGAGCGTTTTGGTGAACTTCTCGAGCATCTTCTGGGTCTGGGTCTCGCCGTCCTTCGATTCGTCCTCGGGCATGCCCTCCTTCTGGGCCTTCTTGAAGGACTCGACGGCATCGCGGCGGGCGTTGCGCAGACTGATGCGGGCCGTTTCGGCTTCGCTGCGCACCTGCTTCACCAGCTCCTTGCGCCGCTCCTCGGTCAGGGGCGGAATCGTCAGGCGGATGGTCTCGCCGTTGTTCGAGGGGGTGAGTCCGATGTTCGAGTCGAGGATGGCCTTCTCGATCGGGCGCAGCATCTTCTTGTCCCACGGCTGGATGAGGATGGTCCTGGCGTCGGGTACGGTGACGCTGGCAGCGCCCGATACGGGCACCTGCGATCCGAAGTAGTCCACCATCACGCCGTTGAGCACGTTGGGCGATGCCTTGCCGGCGCGTACGTTGAGCAGCTCCTCCTCGAGGTGGTCGATGGCCTTCTGCATGCGGTTCGATGCGTCGTTGAGAATGGTCTTGGTATCCATGGATTTCTGCTATTTTTGTTTGTTTGTTGTGTCGGTTCCGGAGGTTCCGCCCCGATCTTCAGGGCTATTCCTTCCCGGCCAGGGCCCGTTCGATGGCCGCGATCAGCTCGTCGAATTCTTCGGGCGAGTAGCCGATTGTGGCGGTGATGATCCGTCCGTCGCGGTCGATCAGGTAGTTACGCGGGATGAAGTTGGTGGCATAGCGGTCGTAGATCGTCCGCGTCGAGTCGAGTCCCATGGGGAAGGTGTATCCCGTCTTCTCGCGGAAGGCTGCCACGTCGCTGCGCTTTTCGCCGCGCGAGACGGGCAGGAAGAGGAAGTCGCGGCCCGCGAAGCGGTCGATCAGGTCTTTCTGTACGCGGGTCAGCTCCTGGCGGCAGGGCGGGCACCACGTGGCCCAGAAGTTGAGCAGCACGACCTTGCCCCGCAGCTCGGAGAGCGTCAGGTGCGAACCGTCAAACAGGGCGACGGAGAAGTCCGGGGCCGGGTCTCCGACCTTGACCAGCGTCGTGCTGTCGCTCTGCGATGCGCCGCCCTTTGCGCTGCGGTTGCCGCACGAGGGCAGCAGGACGATCACGGCGATGATGATGACGATCAGCGCCAGCATCACCCACAGTTGCCCGTTGCTTTTCTTTTTTCTTGCCATAGGTCGTTTCGTCTTTTTTGTGCGCCTCCCCGTCAGGCCTTGACCAGGGTGCCGATCGGTTCACCGGCAAGGACCTTGCCGAGATTGCCTTCGGTGTCCATGTCGAAGACGATGATCTGCAGCCCGTTTTCGCGGCAGAGCGTGAAGGCCGTGAGGTCCATCACCTTGAGCCTGCGCTCGAGCACCTCCTCGAAGGTGATCTCGCCGAACTTGGTGGCCGTCGGGTCCTTCTCGGGGTCGGCCGTGTAGACGCCGTCCACGCGCGTGCCCTTGAGCAGCACGTCGGCCTCGATCTCGATGCCGCGCAGGGCCGAAGCCGAGTCGGTCGTGAAGTAGGGGTTCGACGTGCCTCCGCCGATGATGACGACATAGCCCGCCTCGAGGTATTCGATGGCACGTGCTTTGGAGAAGTATTCGCCGATGGGCTCCATGCGGATCGACGTGAGGACCTTGCAGCGTACGCCGTTGTCCTCGAGCGCCGACTGGAGTGCCAGCGAGTTGATGACCGTGGCAAGCATGCCCATCTGGTCGCCCTTCACCCGGTCGAAGCCGCGCTTGGCGCCGCTCAGGCCGCGGAAGATGTTCCCGCCGCCGATGACGATTCCGATCTGCACGCCCGACGCGGCGGCGTCGCGGATCTGTTCGGCGTAGGATTGCAGCACGGCGGGCGAGAGCCCGTATTTCTGTTCGCCCTGCAACGATTCTCCGCTCAATTTCAGGAGTATTCGCTTGTATTTCATGTCTCGAAGGGTTGTATCGCAATGCGAAGATAGGAAAATTTTCGAAAAAATTCGCAAGAAATGACTACCTTTACGGAAAATAGCGCACCGGCGGCGATGCCCGGGAAAATTTGGCGGAGCGCCTGCGGTATGCTATCTTTGCCGGCCCCAAGGCAGGGAGTGTGTAAAATGGCGGAAGAGAACAAAGCGAAAGAATACGGACTGTTGCGTCGGGTCTCCTCGCCGCGTGAGCTCAAGAAGCTCGCGCCGGAAGAGTTGCATGCCTATTGCGACGAGTTGCGACGCTATATCATCGAGGAGTGTTCGGTCAATCCGGGGCACCTGGCCTCCAGCCTGGGGGCCGTCGAGCTGGCTGCGGCGCTGCACTATGTCTATGATACGCCGGAGGACCGCATCGTGTGGGACGTCGGCCACCAGACCTATGCCCACAAGATCATCACGGGCCGCTTCGAGGCGTTCCGCACCAAGCGTCAGCTGGGGGGCATCAGCGGCTTTCCGCGCATGGCCGAGAGCGAATACGACGCTTTCGGCGGAGGGCATGCCTCGGTGTCGATCTCGGCGGCCTACGGCATGGCCAAGGCCGCTTCGCTTCAGGGCGAGCGGCGCAAGGTGGTAGCCGTCATCGGCGACGGCTCGATGACCGGCGGCCTGGCCTTCGAGGGGCTGAACAACGCCGGGGCCGACCAGTCCACCGACCTGCTGGTGATTCTCAACGACAACCACATGGCCATCGACCAGGCTACGGGGGCGCTGAAGAACTACCTGCTCAAGATCTCGACCTCCGGACGCTACAACCGCATGAAGCAGCGGCTGTGGACGGCCCTGTCGCGCACGCCCCGGCTGCTGCATCTCTGCCGTATGGCGGGGAACGCCGTCAAGCAGGGGCTGCTCAACAAGAGTAACCTCTTCGAGAGCTTCAATTTTCGCTATTTCGGACCCGTGGACGGCCACGACCTCGGGCAGCTGGTGCGGACGCTCCGCTCGCTGCGCGACATCGGGGGGCCGAAGCTGCTGCACGTGATGACGGTCAAGGGCAAGGGCTACCTGCCTGCCGAACACGATCAGTCGGTGTGGCATGCCCCGGGACGCTTCAATCCCGACACGGGCGAGCGGATCGCTTCGAAGGGCGGCCCTGCCCGCTATCAGGATGTCTTCGGCGAGACGCTGCTCGACCTGGCCCGCCTCGACACCCGGGTCGTGGGCATCACGCCGGCCATGCCGTCGGGCTGCTCGATGAACATCCTCATGCGCGAGATGCCCGAGCGCTGTTTCGACGTCGGGATCGCCGAAGGCCACGCCGTCACCTTCTCGGCCGGCCTGGCCGCCGCGGGGATGATCCCCTTCTGCAACATCTATTCGACCTTCATGCAGCGCGCCTACGACAACGTGATCCACGACGTGGCGATCCAGGACCTCCCGGTGGTGATGTGCCTCGACCGGGGCGGTCTGGTCGGCGAGGACGGCGTGACGCACCACGGAGTCTTCGACATGGCCGCCTTCGCCCCCGTGCCGGGGCTGACGATCGCCGCGCCGATGGACGAACGTGAGCTGCGCAACATGATGTATACGGCTTTCCGGTTCGGACACCCCTTCATGATCCGCTACCCGCGCGGCTGCGGCGAGGGGGTAGCCTGGCGCGGCGCGGCGTTCGAGGCGCTGCCCGTCGGGCGGGGCCGCTGCCTGCGCGAGGGCTGCGACGTGGCGGTGTTGAGCATCGGCACGGTGGGAAATGCCGCGGCGCGAGCCGTCGGCCGGGCCTCCGGAGAGGGCGTGCAGGCGGCGCATTACGACCTGCGCTTTGTCAAGCCGCTCGACGAGACGCTGCTCGACGAGGTGGGCCGCAGGTTCCGCCACGTGGTCACCGTCGAGGACGGGGCCCTGCGCGGCGGGGTCGGCGAGGCGGTCGCCGCCTTCTTCAACGAACGCGGATACGATGTCCGCGTCGAGTCGCTGGGCATCGGCGACCAGTGGGTCGAGCACGGCACGCCGGCCCAGTTGCATGCGCTTTGCGGCTACGACGAGGAGTCGATCCTCCGGGCACTGCTCGAAGCCGGACGGTCGTCCTGTGCCTGCGGGGCGTGATCCCGCCGGGAACTACTGCAGGACGAAGGTCCAGTCGTCGCCGCGGCCGAGCGCCGCATCATACCGGAATCCCTCCCATTCGAATCCCCGCAATGTCTCGGGGTCGGAGATCCGTCCGCGGATCAGGCTGCGCGTCATCTCGCCGCGGCACATCTTCGTATATACCACGATTGTCCTGAGCCGTCCGCCTTCGCGGACGCGGAATTCGGGCGTGATGACCCGTACCTCGCGCCGCACGCGCCGCCAGTCGAAGAGGCGCTTCATCTCGGCGCTGGCTAGGTTCACCAGAATGCCGTCGTCGGCCCGTACGCGGTCGATCAGCAGGTCGGTCAGCCGCTCGGGCCACCGGGCGAAGACCGTGCGGTCGTCCGGTCCGGGCAGTACGGCGTCGCCCTCGAGCCGGTAGCTGCGGATGGCGTCGAGCGGGCGCAGCAGTCCGTAGAGGAACGAGGTGATGTTCAGGTGCTGCTGGGCGTAGGCGAAGTCGTCGGGCGAGAAGCCGGCCGGGTCGATGTGCTTGAAGACTACGCCCGTGTAGGCGGCGATGGCCGGCAGCAGGGGTGTGTCGTGGAAGTGGAGGTAGCGCCGGCGGTTCTCCGCGGCGATCGTGCGATTGACCCGCAGCAGGCGGGCCAGCTCGTCGGTGGTGAGAGCGGCCAGTTGGAGGGCTGTCTGTTCGGCCTCCGCACGGAACGGGGCCTCGGTTGCCGCGGGCAGGGCGATGTCGCTCGCCGCGGCCATGGTCTTGGCGCAGGAGATGAGGATTTGCATGCGTGGGATCGTTCGACGGAGTTCGGAGCCCGGCCGTTGCGGCCGGGCCGTGGGGTTTTCGGGGACCGGGACCCTCTCGGCTGGGTGTGGCCCCGGATTTGCGGGGCTTATGCCACCGGACAGGGGATTCCGAGCGCCTCGACGCGGGCGGCGATCGCCTGCAGCTCTTCGCGCGGCACCTTCTCGAGCGTCGGGCAGGGCGTGTCGCGGTCGAGCGAGTAGACCATCACCTTCTGCGGGCGGATCTCCTCGACGAGCCGCAGCCAGGCCGACACCTCCTCCTCCGTGGTGTTGTCTACCGGCTCCCCGTTGCAGACTCCGCGCAGGAACATCGTCTGCAGGATCATGCGCCCCTCGAAGCGCTTCATCTCCCGGACGATGTCGCGGACGGCATAGGCGGGGTTCTGCGGGTTGTCGATCCGCCGCACCGTGGCGTCGAAGGCCGAGTCGAGTTTCAGGATGTTGTTGTCCACGCGCAACAGAGCCCGGCGGACCTCCTCGCGGTGGATCTGCGTGGCGTTCGAGAGTACGGAGACCTTCGCTGCCGGGCAGTGGGCGTCACGCAGGGAGAGCGTGTCGTCGATGATCGCCTCGAAATCGGGATGGAGCGTCGGTTCGCCGTTCCCGGCGAAGGTGATGACATCGGGCGGCGTCCCCTCGGCGGCCATGCGGGAGAGCGCCCCGGCAAGGTGCGTGCGCACCTGCTCGCGGGCATTGAAACGTCGGCCGCCCGGATGCTCGGCGTTCCAGCCGCATTCGCAGTAGATGCAGTCGAACGAGCAGAGCTTCGACTCGGTGGGCAACAGATTGACCCCGAGCGAGAGGCCCAGCCGGCGGGAGTGGACCGGGCCGTAGATGATGTCGTGATAGAGCGCTGTCATACGGCAAAAATAGGGATTTTTTTCATACCTTTACAAAAATCGTTCTTCGATGAAGCGAAAAACAGGTTTGTTGCCGCGGGTGGTTGCGGCCATTGCCGCGGGCATTCTCGGCGGTCTGTTCCTGCCCGACTGGACGGTGCGGATCGCGCTGACGTTCAATGCCCTGTTCGGGGAGTTCCTGGCCTTTGTCATCCCGCTGCTGATTCTGGGGCTCGTGGCGCCCGGCATCGCCGATCTGGGACGCGGTGCCGGACGGCTTCTGGCGCTGACCGCCGCCCTGGCCTACGGATTCACGCTCTTTTCCGGATTCGGGAGCTACTTCGCGGGGCGAGCGCTCTTCCCCGTGCTGCTCGAGGGCGCTTCGGCCTCCCTCCCCGAGAGCGGGGTGCAACTCTCGCCCTACTTCACGGTCGCCATGCCGCCGCTCATGGATGTCATGTCGGCCCTGATCCTCGCCTTCATGCTGGGGCTCGGCATCGCCCGTGTCCAGGGAAGGCGGCTGAAGGCCGCGGCCGACGAGTTCAAGCGGATCATCGAGGCGGTGATCGGCGGGGTCATCCTCCCGCTGCTGCCGTTCTATATCTTCGGCATCTTTCTCCATATGGCCCGCGCGGGGCAGGTGGCCGCCGTGCTCGGGGTCTTTGTCAAACTGATCGTCGTCATCTTCTGCCTGACGGTGGTGCTGCTGCTCTTCCAGTTTGCCGTGGCGGGCCTTGTGGCGCGGCGCAATCCGCTCCGCCTGCTGCGTGTGATGCTCCCGGCCTATGTCACGGCACTCGGGACGCAGTCGTCAGCCGCGACGATCCCCGTGACGCTCGAACGGACGCTGCGTCTCGGCGTGCGTCCCGAACTGGCGTCGTTCGTCGTCCCGCTTTGCGCCACGATCCACCTGTCGGGATCGATGCTCAAGATCGTGGCGTGCGCCCTGGCCGTCGCGATGCTGGCCGGGCTCGACCTCCCGGGTTCGGCCTTCGCCGGCTTCATTCTGCTGCTCGGGGTGACGATGGTGGCGGCTCCCGGGGTGCCGGGCGGGGCCATCATGGCGGCCCTGGGACTGCTGGAGTCGATGCTCGGGTTCGACGAGGCGCTGTGCGGCCTGATGATCGCCACCTACATTGCGATGGACAGCTTCGGCACGGCCGCAAATGTCACGGGTGACGGAGCCGTGGCCGTGATCGTCGATGCCGTGGACCGGCGGATGAAAAGGCGCTCCCCGAAGGGAGAACCCGGCGCCATGCCGGAGCCGTAATCGGCAAAGGGCCGGAACCTCGAAAGGTCCCGGCCCTTTGTTTTTCAGGCGTTCCGTTTACCCGAGTTCCGGTGCCCTGTCCTGCAGCAACTCCTCCGGGAGGCGGGGCATGGCCCCGTGCTGCGAGCAGACATAGGCCGAGACGGCAACCGCCCGGGCATGGGCCTCGGGAATCGGACAGCCCCGCAGCAGCGAGGCGCAGAACCCCGCCGTGAACGAGTCGCCGGCCCCGACCGTGTCGGCCACCTCGACCTGCGGCGTATGGAGGAACGAGATGCCCCGGTCGTGGAAGACGTAGCTTCCCCGGGTGCCGCAGGTCAGGATGACCTCCTGCAGGGCGTATTGCCGCTTCAGGGCCAGTCCGGCCTCCGTCATGTCCGTCGGCAGTCCGAACATCCGTGACAGGATGACGATCTCCTCGTCGTTTATTTTCAGGATGTTGCATCTTCCGAGCGACTCTTCGACCACCTCCCGGCCGTAGAACTGCTGCCGCAGGTTGATGTCGAAAACCCGCAGCGACGTTTCGGGCATGGCGTCGAGGAACCGCTGGATGGTCCGCCTCGAGTCGGGGTTGCGCTGTGCCAGCGATCCGAAACAGATGCAGCGCGTCCTTGCGGCCAGCTGCTGCAGCCCGGCGGTGAAGGGGATGTGGTCCCAGGCGACCTCGGTCCGGATGTCGTAGCACGGGATGCCCTGTGCATCGAGCGAGACCTCCACGGTTCCCGTGGGGTATTCGACCCGGGCCAGGTCGTGGTGCAGCCCCCGGGCGTCGAACTCCGCGACAATCCCGTCGCCCAACGGGTCGCGGCCGACGGCACTCACCGCCGTGGCCTCGAACCCGAACTGGGACATGTGGTAGGCGAAATTGGCGGGAGCTCCGCCGATTTTGCGGCCTTCGGGCAGCATGTCCCACAATGCCTCTCCGATGCCGACAACCTGATCGTTTTTCATTTCGTATCTGTTTGAAGTTTACTGGATAACCACAGCAGGTAGAGTGTGCCGCATCCGATGACGGCAACCGAGCCGTTCTGGCTTCCGAGAGCGTCGGAAAGGGCGCCCATCAGCAGCGGAAAGATCGTGCCGCCGATCAGTCCCATGATCATCAGCCCCGAGACCTCGTTCTGCTTGTCGGGCAGGTGGAGCATCGCCCGCGAGAAGATGATCGGGAAGATGTTCGAGTTGCCGAAGCCGAGGAGCGCCACGCAGACGTAGATCGCGGCCTTGCCGTCGAGGCAGAAAAGCCCGGCCGTGGCCAGCAGCATCAGTCCGACGCTGAACAGGAAGAACCTCATCGCCGGGATGCGGGTCAGGATGAGCGATCCCGAGAGGCACCCGAGGGTGCGGAACAGGAAGTAGAGACTCGTGGCGTAGCCTGCATCCGTCAGCTCCATGCCGAGCCGTTCGATGAGCAGTTTCGGTGCGGTCACGTTCGTTCCGACATCGATGCCGACGTGGCAGAGGATACCCAGAAAGGCCAGCAGGATGAAGGGCTCGCGGAGCAGGGCGAAACAGGCGCCGAACGTCGAGCTGCGGCGCATCCCGGATGCTTCCGGGAAGCGGGTCAGCGACATGTAGACCAGGGCGATGACGGCGATGGCGGCGAAGACGGGGAAGAGTATGCGCCACGATGCGCAGTGCAGGACGCCCCAGGCCGCGATGAGCGGAGCCACGAACGACGCGATGGCCTTGACGAACTGCCCGAAGGTGAGCGTGCTGGCCAGTCGGTCTCCGGTGACGACGGACGACACCAGCGGGTTGAGCGATACCTGCATGAGCGCATTGCCGATGCCGAGCAGCGAGAAGGAGACCATCATCGTTGCGAACGAGTAGTCGATGACCGGTGCGAGCAGGGCGAGGGCCGTGACGGCGACGCTCAGCCGTACGGTCCGGGCCCGGCCGATGCGGTTCATCAGCATGCCCGTCGGTACGGAGCATACGAGGAACCAGAAGAAGACCATCGAGGGACACAGGTTGGCCAGCGTGTCGGACAGGGCGAAATCGTCCTTGATGTAGTTGGTCGCAATGCCTACCGAATCGACGAATCCCATCGTGAAGAAGGTGAGCATCGTCGGGACGAGCAGGCGGAGCGTGCGGGGGTTTCGGGTCATGGTCGCGCGGTGTTATTTCGTTTCCGGCACGATGAGCGGATAGGCCGCGAAGTCGGTGATGCGGCAGCGTCCGTTCTCGGCGAAGAACTCGATCCGGTCATAGGGGACCGAGGGGAAGATGTAGTCGGTGATGACGAAGCGGCCGTCGCGCTCGAAACACTCGACCGACGAGCGGTCGAGCAGCAGGCGGAGCGAAAGCGAGCCGTCGGCAGCGGCCGGGGCGTAGGTCTCCCGTTCGAATCCTGCCTTTTGCGGTGCTCCGTCGCGGGCGATCGTCACGATCGAACGGGCCATGGGATCCCGGCTGTAATCGACCTGCCCGCTCCGGGAGAAGTCGAGGACGAACTCTCCGGAGTTCCTGTCGTAACGGACGACAAGCTCCTCGCCCTTGCCGTTCGTGAGCCGGAACCCGGCCGCTGCGGCCTCGATGTCGCGGAAAGTCATGACCAGTTCGCAGAGCCCCTCTCCGGGAAGCGGGAACTCTTTCCGGCCGGCGACTTCGAACTTCGGCTTTTTCAGCGCTGCGCGGCCGCGAAGCGCTTCCATTTCGGGGGCCGGTTCGGCGGCCAGGTAGACGGTTCCCTCATGGGTGTAGAGGCTCAGGTCGCGCGGCACGGACTGGATGCCCCGTATGCGGAGGGGATTCTGCGGGTCCTGATAGGGCCATCCGGCGAGCCATGCCAGCAGTACGCGCCGGTTTTCCGGGGCGTTGTCCCATGTGACGGCGGCGTAGTGGTTGCGTCCCTTGTCGAGCCAGCGGGTCAGGTCGGAGGGTGTCTCGCAGCGGAATTCCCGGCCGTCGAACGTGCCGATGAAATACTGCGTGCCGCCCGACCGCAGCGTGTTCGAGTAGTTGTTCGAAAGCAGCACCCAGCGGGTGTTGTCCGGGTCTCCGTCTACGGGCAGCTCGAACAGGTCGGGACACTCCCAGATCCCGTCGTGGCCGCCGTATCCGGCGCCGAAGTCGCTCTCGTGTTTCCACTGCTTGAGGTCCGGCGAGGAGTAGATCTCCATGTGGTTGCCGACGGCGAGGATCATGTTCCAGTGTTTGCCCGGGGCATACCAGAAGACCTTCGGGTCGCGGCAGTCGCCCAGTTGCGAGGCGACGACCGGGTTGCCTTCGTATTTGGTGAAACTCTTCCCGCCGTCGGTCGAGTAGGCCATCGACTGCTGCTGGTAGCGTCCCGCCGAGGTGTAGAATGCCAGGACGGCCCCCTTGCCGAAACCGGCCGTGTTGTCGTGATCGACTACGGCCGAACCGGAGAAGATGGTTCCCAACTCGTCGGGGCACAATGCGTCGCCGTGGTGCTCCCACGTCACCAGGTCGCGGCTCGTGGCCGATCCCCAGTGCATGTTCCCCCACATGGCGCCGTAGGGGTTGTGCTGGTAGAAGAGGTGCCAGACGCCGTCCAGATAGAACATGCCGTTGGGGTCGTTCATCCATCCGTAGGCCGGGGCGAAGTGGTAGGCCGGCCGGTAGCGTTCGTCGGGCAGGTCGTATCGGTCGGCGGTGTATATGCGGCTCCAGGCGAGCGCGTTGCGGTGGTGGTTCAGCACCCGGATCCGGTCGGCGCCCGGATAGTCCGAGGCCCGCAGGGGCATGTAGTAGTCCACCTCGAACTGTGCGAGGCGGATGTGCAGCCGCTGGAGGACCTCGTCTGCGGCGAGGATCTCGACCGGGACCTCGGGCGCTGCCTCCTCGATCGGAAGCATCAGCCAGGCGGCCGGGTGTTCGACGGGAATCTCCGTAGTCCGTTTGTCGGGATGTTCGATCCGGAGCGGGTCGCCCGCGGCGGCCGTCCCCGTGAAGAGGACGGCGGCGAGGGCCGCGGCGATGAAGTGTTGGGCGGATTTCATGATCGGTTCTTGTTTTTGGGTGATGTTCTTTGGTTTCGGTTCGGTTAGTTGTAGTGCGGGTTCTGCGTATAGAGCCCCGGGACGTAGTTCATCTGCGGGAACGGAATGGGAATGTACTCGTGCGTGCCCTTTTCGAAGTGGGCCGTTTGGTAGTAGCTCACATATCCGCCGCCGTCGTAGTAGGTGTCGTTGCCGGCGTCGTCGCGGAAGTCGCCCGGTTCGGGATTCTCCCAGTATTCGGTCCGGTAGAACTCGTTCAGCACGTCGGCTGCCGTACCCCAGCGGACCAGGTCGAAGAATCGCTGGTGCTCCATTGCCAGCTCCAGACGACGCTCGAAGCGCACGGCCTGCCGGGCGTATTCCTGCGTCCAGCCGCTCTCGGGATAGGTCGAAATTTCGCAAAAATCTTCCGCATAATCAATACGTGCCATCGAATTTTTTGCACGGGTGCGGATTTCGTTGATCAGCGTGCGGGCCTCCTCGAGGTTCTCGTTCAGTTCGATGAGAGCTTCGGCGCGGATGAGCATGATGTCGGCATAGCGCAGTACGATTTCGTTCATGCCGAATGCCTGCCAGGGCTCGTCGTAGGTGACGTAGGGCGACCCTACGGGGCAGCACTGCTTCATGGAGCTGTACCAGCCGTAGCAGCCCGGCGTGCGCGAGTTGGCATAGGTGAAGATGATCTCTCCTTTGTCGTACTTGTACGGGAAACCGCGCATGGCCACGGTGTGGAAGAGACGGGGATCGACCTTCTGGGTCTGTACGCTCGGGTCGGGGTTCGGGATCCAGCGGCTGTCGTTGAAGTCGTCGAACATCGGAAGTCCGTTGCGGGTCTTGAAGGCATTGACCAGATTCTGCGAGGGCTTCAGGAAGTCGTGCCCGCCCGGGAAGAGCACGGCCGGACAGTTGAGGATGTTGCTCCAGTTCGCACGCCCGTAGATCGTTCCGTCGGCTGTCTTGGTCGAGTGCTGCACGGCAAAGATCGATTCGCAGCCGTTGGGGTTTTCCGGCAGGAAGTTGTCCGAGAAGTCGGGTTCCAGACGGTACTCCGTGGCGCTTTTCACGTAGTCGGTGTAGGTGATCACGTGGCGCAGCGCCTGCTGGTCTACCGTTCCGGTGAACTGATGGTTCTCGTCCTGCGGGAAGGCCCGGTAGAGCCATACTTTGGCCAGATAGGCTGCCGCTGCGGTTTTGCTGACCCGGGCCTTGTCTGCAGGATACATGTCGAGGGTGTTGTAGGCCGCCTCGAAATCCTCGGTGATCCGGTTCCAGAACTCCTCTTCGGTCAGGTCGCGGTTGCCCACCTGCTCCTGGGTCTGCTCGGCATGGGCCACCTCGTCGATGTAGGGCACGTAGCGGAAGACGGTCTTCAGCTTGAAGTAGAAGTGCGCCCGCAGGAAGCGCATCTCGGCCAGACGGGCCGCTTTCTGCGGATAGGTCGCCTCATCGGCGTTCTGCACCGCGATGATGGCCTGGTTCACGCGGGAGATCACGCAGTAGAGACGGTACCACATGCCGTCGATGTTGCCCGTCGTGGAGAGCAGCGAGGTGCAGACCTCCATGTCGTGGTATCCCTGGTTGTCGGATTCGTTCATGCCGCCCTTGTAGGCGTCGTCCGAGCGGACGTCGCCGTAGGGCCAGAGGTTGAGCGGGCAGTCCCAGTAGTCGTCGCCCAGCGCCGAGTAGGCGGCGATGCACATCTCCTCGGGGTGCGACATGGCGTAGTCGCCGTCGATGACGCCCGACAGTTTTACGTCCAGGAAGTCTTCGCACGAGCTGCTTGCGCAGAGCACCGTGCATGCGATGGCCAAACTTGTTATGAATCGTTTCATTTCAGTGCGTTTTAGGTTAGAATGTCAGTTGGATGCCGCCCGTTACGGAGGTGGGGATCGGATAGCTCCATCCCGGAATCTCGGGGTCTACGCCCGTGAAGTCCCGGCTCTTGATCGTCAGCAGGTTCTGCCCGCTTATGTAGATCCGGACCTTGTCCAGCATGATCTTCGAGGTCAGCTCGTGGGGCAGCGTGTAGCCGATTTGCAGGTTGCGCAGCTTGAGGTAGCTGCCGTTCTCGATGAAGTAGGTCGAGAAACGGCCTTCGTCGCCGTTGTTGATCGTCGAGACGGCGGGAATCGTCGATCCCGGATTCTGCGGCGTCCAGGCGTCGAGCAGACGGGCTCCCTTGTTGCCGCCCACGTCGTTCACGCCCCAGAAGTCGGTCTGGTATTTGGCCACGTTCTCCACATCGACTCCGGCCACGCCCTGCCAGAACATCGAGAAGTCGAAGCCTTTGTAGGCCATCGAGAGGTTGATGCCGTACGAGAAGTCGGGTACGGGATCGTAGATCCACGTGCGGTCCCAGGCGTCGATCTCGCCGTCGGGCACCCCGTCAGGCCCCGAGAAGTCCCGGAAACGGATGCCTCCGAGCCTTTTTCCCGGCTGGTTCGAGGCGTCGAGCTGCTCCTGCGAGGTGAACAGCCCGTCGGCCACGTAGCCCACGCGGGCTCCGTAGGGGTGTCCGATGAGCAGTTCCGTGTTGGTGTGTTCGTAGGATCCTGTGGCGGTCGAGGGGATGTAGGTGACCTCGCTGCGGAAGAAATCGAGGTTGGCCGACAGGTCGAGGTAGAATCCGCTCCGGGCCGTGTAGCGGTATCCGAGCAGGAACTCCATGCCTTTGGTCTTCATCGCCGGGCCGTTGAGCCACGTGTAGCCGCCCTCACCTACCGAACCCAGGTAGCCGGGCTGGATGAGCATGTCGTCGATCTTTTTGATGTAGCCGTCGATCGTTCCGTAGAGCGAACCGTCGAGCAGCGTGAAGTCCAGGCCGATGTCGGTCTGCGTCGTGGTCTCCCACTTCAGGTCGAGGCCGCCGGTCTGCGAGAGGCGGAACCCCGAGGGGTAGATGCCCGAACCGACTCCGTAGATGTCGTAGGCGGTCGAGGTCAGGCGGTCCGAGCCGTAGTCGGCGATGTAGGTCGAGTAGCGGGCCGAGTTGCTGATGCCCTGGTTGCCGGTCTGTCCCCACGATGCGCGGATCTTCAGGTCGTCGATCCACTTCACATCCTGCATGAACTCCTCGCCCGAGATGCGCCAGCCGAGGGTTGCGGCGGGGAATACGGCCCATTTGTTGTTCTCGGCGAAACGCGACGAGCCGTCGCGGCGGATCGTGAACGATGCCAGGTAGCGGCCGTCGTAGTTGTAGTCGATCTTGCCGAAGAGCGATACCAGCGAGTAGCCTTCGCTGTTTCCCGAGAACTTCATCGTGCCGGTGCCGGCGTCGGGCCACATGTAGTCGGGATCCTCGAGCGCGAAGTCCTGGCGGTTGCCGCTGAAGTAGATCCGGCGCTGGTGGTAGAGCTCCATGCCGGCCAGGATCGAGAAGTTGTGCCGGTCGGCGAGCGTGAAGTCGTAGTTTATGGTGTTCGACCAGTTCCATTTCGTGTCGTTCGCCTGGTCGAGCGTCACGGAGGTGGGGTTGCCCTCCTTCTTCTCGAACTTGTAGTAGTGGTTCAGCGTCCGCTTGTAGTAGGTGTCGAAGTCGATGCCGAAGTTCGACCGGATGAGCAGCCCCTTGACCGGCTTGATGTCGATATAGGCGTTTCCGAATACGCGCCAGATGAGAGCCCGGTTCTCCTTGCCGTCGGTCAGCTCCCGGAGCGGGTTGTCGCGGTCGGGCATGCCGCCGATGCAGCCGCCCCAGCTGCCGTCCTCGCCGTGGACGGGAAGAATGGGCTGCATCTTCAGTGCGCGCTCGGTGAGGCTGCCCGGTGCATCGACCTGCGTGGTATAGCTCGTGGTAAAGTTTTCTCCGATAACGACGATGTCCTTGAAGAGGTTGAACGATGAATTCATGCGTGCCGACACGGAGTTGAAATCCGTGTATTTGAGGATTCCCTCCGTATCCTTGTATCCGACCGAGAAGAGGTAGTTGCCGCGTTCGGTGCCGTTGCTCACCGAGATGTCGTAGCGCTGGGTGAAGCCCGTGCGCGAGATGGCGTCGAACCAGTCGGTGTCGGCCGGGCGGAGGGTCTTGTTGGCGTCCAGATAGCCGTCATGCCAGCCCAGCGAGACGCCGTAGAGTTCCGGGTTGTCGAAATCGCCGTTCCAGTCGAACGTATAGCCGTAGTTGGTGATGTTGGGATCCTTGCGGTCGTTCATGTTGGCCTGGAAGAGCACCTTGCCGTAGCCCTCGGTGTCGAGCATGTCCATCTTGGTCGTGTAGAACGAGGCGGTGAGCGAGGTGTTGAACTCCACCTTGAGCTTGCCCTGCTGGCCGTGCTTGGTCGTGATGATGATCACGCCGTTTGCGGCCCGCGAGCCGTAGATCGAGGCCGAAGCCGCATCCTTGAGTACCTGGATCGATTCGATGTCGTTTGCGTTGAGCGAGTTGAGCGACGACTGCGTGGGAACACCGTCGATCACGAACAGCGGGTCTTTGGTCGAGTTGATCGATCCGATGCCGCGGATGCGGATTGTGCCGATTCCCGAGGGGCTTCCGTCTGCCGTGATGGTCATGCCGGGGATGCGGCCCTGCAGTGCGCGCATCGGGTCGGTGTCGGGCAGGGCCTTCATCTCGGCTACATTGACGATGCTGATGGCTCCTGTCAGGTCGGCCTTGCGCTGGGTACTGTAACCGGTTACGACCACCTCGTCGAGCGACTGTGTATCTTCCTGCAGGAGCACCTGCATCTCGGGTCGGGTTTTCAGCTTCTGGGGGACGTATCCCAGGAAGGTGACTTCGATCTCTGCGCCGGGGGCCGTTTCGATGGCGAAGCGGCCGTCTACTCCCGTACTCGTGCCGTTGGAGGTGCCGCTTTCGACGATAGCCGCCCCGATGACGGGCTGCTTGTCGGACGCCGAGAGGACGATGCCCCTGACGACCTGCCTTTGGGCGATCGCTTCCGGGAGAACCAGAAACAGCAATGCCGCCAGACAGCATAGGAATGAGGTTCGTTTCATGATGGTTGGTAGGTTTAAGGTTGTGTGGTTGGTGTGGTGACTGCCCCGGTGGGGCTCGGTCAATACAAATTTAGCGGAACGGACCGCCTTTCTGCGTAACGCATGTTTCATTTGGTGGCACTCCGGTTACCGGGTAACATGTGTCGCAAGCCGTGCAACCGACACGAAATCAAAGGCCCTTCCATTTGGGAAGGGCCTTTTGCTGCGCGGGAACGGAACCGTTCTATTCCCCGGTATATTCGGAAGGAGTTTTGCCGTAGAGGGCCTTGAAACACTTGCTGAAGTAGGAGGGCGAGGTGAATCCGGTGCGGTAGGTGATTTCGCTGACGGTCCATTGCCGCTGCTCCAGCAGGGCGAGCGCCTTGTTCAGCCGGAAGTTCCGGATCAATTCCGAAGGAGCCGTGCCGAAAAGCTCCTTGGTCTTGCGGTAGAGGTGTACGCGCGAGAGGTTCAGTTCCCGGCTGAGGTCGGTCGTCGAGAAGCTGCTGTCCGCAGCCCGCTTTTCGAGCAGTTCGAGCAACCGGGTCCTGAACTGTTCGTCGAACCCGACGATCTGGGCCACCTCGGATGGCGGGAGGTAGTTTCCCTCCTGAATCCGCGAACCGAGGCTGCGGCGCATCCGTTCCCGGTCATCGAGCAGCGTGACGATCTGCATGTGGAGCAGATCGATGTTGAACGGTTTCTGGATGTAGGCGTCGGCGCCTTGCGCCATGCCCTGCAGCTGGTTCCGTTCTCCGCACAATGCCGTCAGCAGGATGACCGGCAGGTGGCTCAGCCGCTGGTCGTTCCGGATCTCGCGCGTCATCTCCAGACCGTCCATGTCGGGCATCATGACGTCGCTGACGACCAGTGAGACCTTCGGGTCGAGCCGCAGCAGGCGCAGGGCCTCCGCCCCGTTGGTGGCCGTCTCGATGGGAAAGCTCTTGCCCAGTTCCCTCCGGAGGTATTCGCGGATGTCGGCGTTGTCCTCGACGATGAGCAGTTTTTCGCTGCGCCGTTGCTGCAGCTTGGCCGAGACCAGCGAACCGTCGGATCTGCCTTTTGCCTCCCGGAGTGCGGAGGGGGACTCCTTGATTACGGTCCGGTCGGCCAGGTAGGCCGTTCCCCGTTGCAGCCGGAGCCGCATGCGCGTCCCTCCTTCCGGCCGGTTTTCGGCCGAGATTTCTCCGTGGTGCAGCTCCGTGATCTCGCGGCACAGGTGCAGCCCGACCCCGGTGCCGGGGTTGCGGTCGTCCGTGAAGAACCGTTTGAAGATGTGAGGCAGCCGTTCCGGCGGGATGCCGCAGCCGCTGTCCTCCACCTCGATGGTGACCCAGTCGCGATCGCACGTGCTGCGGACGGTGATCTCTCCTCCGTCGGGGGTGAAACGGAAGGCGTTGGATAACAGATTCATGAAGATCAACTCGATCTTGTCCGCATCGATCGTCAGCGGGGCGTTGCCGCTGTGATCCTGCAGGGTGAAGCGGATCTTCCGGGTCTGTGCCAGCGGTTCGAAGCAGCGGCCGACGTCGCGGAGAAAGTCTGCGATGCGGATCTCGGTCAGAATGAGCACTTCGGACTGGTCCTCCATGCGGCTTACGTCGAGGATGCGATTGACCATCTTCAGCAGCCGGTCGGCATTGCGGATGATGAGTTTGAGGGTTTCGTAGACCGGTGCCGGCAGGATGTTCCCCTGGCGGGTGATCTGTTGCAGGGGATTGATGATCAGTGAGACCGGGGTGCGGATCTCGTGCGAGATGTTGGTAAAGAAGCGCAGCTTGCTGGTCGAGGCGCGTTCCAGTTGCGCGTTCTTCAGGGTCAGCTCCCGGCGCTGGAATTCGATCTGGGCATTCGTTTCGTGCAGTTCCCGGTTCTTTTGCCGGATCTTGCGGTTGGCATAGAGCGCATAGATCAGTATGGGAATCAGCAGCGCCGTGAGGCAGAAGATGGCCAGCGACGAGTTCTGCAGGTAATCGAAGCGGACCGACAGGGCGTTCAGCTCCTCGCGCTGGCGGTTGATGCGGCGCTGGTAGTCCTCCATCTGCTGGGCCTGTGCGATCAGCGTCTGCGCGTTGGAGCGGTCGATGGTGGCCGTGTTGAGGCGGACGTTCTTTTCCACGGGAACTCCCTGAAGCAGTTCGACGGCCTTGCGGATGGCTGTCGCACCGCCCGTCGGATAGAGGAACGAGGCGTCGAGCCGTCCGTCCACGATGGCTTCGAGCCCCACGCCGTAGGTCGCATCGATTCCCAGATAGCGGATTCTCCGCCCCGAGATGCTGTCCCGGCGCATGATCGCCTCACGGGCGGCCAGGGCCATTACGTCGTTGTGGGCGAAGATGCAGTCTATGTCGTCGTAGCTTTCGAGTCGGGCGATACGCTCGGCTGCGATATTCGGCTGCCACTCTCCGTGGACCGAATCGACGCGGTAACTGTCGCCGAGCGTCGATAGCAGTCCGTTGTGCCGTTCGACGGCCGGGGTGGAGCCGGGGATTCCCCAGATCTCCAGGATGCGGGACCCCGGGGGCAGGTGCTGGCGGATGTAGCGTCCGGCCGTCCGGCCGATCTGGTAGTTGTCGGCCCCGATGGCCACGCTGTACTGGTCGGAGTTGATCATCCGGTCGAGGATGATCGTCGGGATGCCGCGCAGGTAGGCATCGACCGTGACATCGGTGAGCGGTTCGGCCTCGTTCGGCGAGACGATCAGGACATCCACCGGATCGGCCGACCGGGTCAGTTCGGCGACCTGCTGCCGCTGCAGTTCGTTGTCGTAGTCGGCGTTGCGCACGACGAGCCGGACGTTGGGGTAGTTGGCCGATTCGATCTGCATGTCGAAGAGCATCGCTTCGCGGAAAACGTCCGAGCAGCATTGGGAAAATCCGATGACGATTTCCTTTGGTTCCGCGCTTTCTTCGCGGCAGGCTGAGGTGAGCAGTGTCAGGGCCGCAAGCAGCGGTGCCCGATAAAAGCGGAGGTTCATGGGTCGGTGTTCGGTTGTACAAAAATAGCGAAAAAAGCGGGACGGCCTTGCCGAGTCCGCTTTTCGGGGCGGCCTTTTCCGGTCGGGCTATCGGATCGGGACCCGTGCCTCATCCCGGGGAGAGGCGCTTTCGGCCCGGCTCTCCGGATCGCCGTACCACCATACGGTCGTGGCATAATCGACCGTTCCCGGGTGCCAGCTGAGCATCTCGATGTCGAACCGCAGGCGGCGGTGGAACGGAATGGCGTCGAGGTTCCGGGTGCGCATGAAGGTGTTGTATCCGTGTGATGACGCTTCGTCGGCCCGCGGTGCTCCGCCGAAGGGGGTGTGGAACGGTACGACCGGGGCCCAGGAGCAGTTGTAGTAGTCCTCCGTGCCGGTCCCGAAGTGCGACGGGAACGGATCGTCGTCGATCCATATCTTCTCATCCCCCTCGCCGTACCAGTCCGGTGCGTTGTTGTAGAGTGTCAGCAGGTCGCCGCGCAGGACGCCGCGGCCGCTGCAGGTGATGAAGTTCCAGTCGAGGTTGTCCGGAGCGTCGTAGTTCGGACTGACCGGGATGTCGCGCTCCTGGCGCCAGGTGGTGTGGAAATAGAGCGTCGAGGGGGTCCGGGCATACCGGTCCGTGGTCGTCTCGACAAGGACGTCGGCCTCACGGTCCGTCGTGTTCTCCAGAGTGAGCGAAGCCGTGTGGCGGTAGGGCATGACCCATCGGCTCTCGATGCGCCCCATCCCGTCGCAGTCGAGGTACCAGCTCCTGACCTCCGGAGCTCCGATGCCGGCTCCGGCGAACTCGCCGAGCGGGGCCCATACGGTGTTCATCCCGTCGAAATCCATGCTCAGGGTCAGCCCGCGCATCAGCCGTGCGTAATCGCTTCCCGCTCCCGGGTCGGCAACCTCGAAGCGGAGGGTGTAGATGGCGCGGTCCTCGCCGTCGAGGGAGAGCGTCTGTTTCTCGCCGGGGGCCAGCCGCATGCGGACCCGGTGCTGTTCGCCGCCTTCGTATGCCTGCGGGCGGAGCAATTTTGCCGAAAGCGCCTCCAGCCGTGAACGGAGCCGTTCCGTGTCCGATACCTCGAAACTTTTGATGCGGGTCCCCGGCGCATAAGTCCGGTAGTTGATCTGGTAGTAACGGGGGACGAACCGCTCCCAGTCGGGCTCCTCGAACGTGATGCGGCAGTGCGAGGCGTAGGGCAGCGGCAGCATGAAGGTGTTTCCGCCGCGGCCTTCCGGACGTGTCTCGTAGTTGGTGTGGCGCAGAGACAGCGCCTCCCCGACGAAGAAGGGGGCCTGCGACAGGTCGTAGGCGGGAATGGTGAAGCGCGGGGCGGACTCTCCGTCGAAGTAGAAACGGAGCGTGCCGCGTTTGTCCGAGGTGGTCATCCAGATGCGGGTCACAACACCGGGCCCTTCGGCTTCGAAAAGCACCTTTTCACGGTGTCCGTTGATCGTTTCGATCCGTTCGTAGCCGCTCCCGTCGTTGTTGGCGAACCATCCGGGCTGGTCGGGCGATACGGAGCGGCGGTCGTAGCTGCTGGTCTGTCGGAGAGAGTATTCGGGAAATTCTGCGGCGGACGCGTAGTCCGTCATTTCGTCGAGCAGGGTTTCGAGCGTAACGACTTCCGATTTGTAGGATCTGTGGCCGTGGTTGCAGGCCGTCAGGCAGAACAGGGCGGCACATGCCGCCGACAGGCAAACAAGTCTCATGCTGGTTGGTGTCTTGGGTTTCGGTAACAAAGTTAGCCGGACCGCTCCTTTCGGCGTGTAACACTCGTATCGGAACCGATAACGGATGTTACATCCGGCCGGATCAGGGGCCCCGGGACGGGCGTTAGCCGCGGCCTTCGGGAACAGGAGTTGCTGCGGGGCGAGGTGTGGAACGTGCAAAAAAGAGAGGACGGAGCGGTCCGTCCTCCCGGCAGATGGGGTGGGAGCATCCGGATGTCTGGTCCGGATACAGTCTGTGTCAGTCGATCCGTTTATAGTACTCCAGGTCCGTGCATTTGCGTCCGTTGTCGCCTGTGTAGTCGTAGGCCAACACCAGTTCCGAAGGTGTCAGCCGGTTGATCCGGATCTTCTCCTCTTCGTCGGGGTATGCCTCCTCGTAGAGGATGATTGTCCGGCCTTCCAGCCGGTAGAGGAGGTCGGCGCTCGATGAGTCGTCCGTAATGTGGCAGGTGTTGTCCGGCCGGAACTCGAGTCGGTAGATGTCGATTCCTTCGCCGTAGTCGTAGTCCCATTCGTCGTATTCGGCGTCGTATGACTTGTAGCACTCCCATTTCCCGGTCAGGTTGGCGGTATTCACGGGGGCATCGTTTTCCGAGCAGCCGCTCCAGGCAAGAGCCACACTGCAGAATATTAAGGTCAGGTACTTTTTCATGGTCGAGCGGGTCAGAATTTCAAGCCTATCTTTACGAAGAACGAGTTTATGCCGAAACTTTCGCTGCTCTCTCCGTCATATTTGAATTTCATACCCTGGTGCTGCCATCCGAAACCGAAGTTCAGCCTCCTGTAGTTCAGTCCGATGCCGTACGAGGCGTAGAATCCGCCCGTGAGGTCGAGTCCCTCTTCTCCCAGGTAGTCCTTCGTTCCGACGAGCCCGGAGCTGAAGCCGAGGTCGATAGCCACATAGGGGGCGAAATGTTCCGTCACGGGATAGTAACCCTTCAGGTCGATGAATACGGGCATCATGCCGATCTCCCAGTTTTTGTCGTAGGCGTACTGGAATCCGATGCCCAGACCTGCGAATGCATACGGGGTGATCCGGACACCGTGTACGGTTTCGATGAACGGACGGGTGTATTTGGCATCTTCCGACTCTCCGTCGGCTTTGAGCGTACCGCCCGTGCCATATCCGATATTCAGTTCGCCCTCGTACCAGATGTCTACGTTGTGAGAGCTGGTTTTGTAAGTTCGTTCCCGATTCACGCGGGTGACGGTTGTTTTTTGCGCAAACGATGCGGCGGGTGCGGCCAGCAGGGCCGCAGCGATCAGTATGAACAGTTTTTTCATGGCGTTCGAAAGTGGTTTGTTTGGTATTACTTGATTGCTTGGGGATGTTGTTATTCGGTCCGTGTTACGGTCTCCTCGACGTGGATGTGAGCATCTTCGTTCTCGATTTGCCCCTCCTTGAAGAGCTCCTTGATCCATACGTCGTTGCGGGTACCCTCGCGGAAGCCCGTATAGACAGCCGGGAATCCGACCATGTCCACGATCATCACGTATTTGCCGTCGCGTTCGACTGGCTCCTCGATTCTGACCGGGTTCCCATCGACATCGACTGTATTGACCGTGTGTGTCTTGTGGCGGATGTTGAACTGGGGAACGACGATCAGGTCGGCTCCCGTTTCACGGCAAAAGTCGTAGGTCGCCTGTGCTTTCAGCAGGTCCACGTCGATGGCGGCCACCCGCCTGCCGTCCATGAGCTTGCCAACCAGGTATTCGTTGCCGGCCAGCCCGGCGGGGACGTCCTGCCGGGCTGACCCGGTGAAGGTTGCTCTCTCAAATGTTTTGCCGTCGTTGTTCCTGGAGAGCACCTTGACTGAGGCCACCAGCGGAGTGACAAGCATTTCGTGACCGGCCTCGAGGCTGAAGGCCTCGGTGTGCTCGAAGGTTTCCTGTACGCCTGCCAGTCTGGTCGTTGTGATGGTTTTCGTCGAGCCTCGCTGGGCGAATGCATCGTGCATGCCTGTGAACGGAATTGCGCCCGCAAGCAATAAATAGATGAGTGATTTCCTCATAACGAGAGATTTGGGTACACCCCGGCTCCGATGATGTGATTGTGAAAAAAGAAAGTGTGGAGCCGTTCGTTTATCTGATCGAAGGTTCTGGAATACCCGTGTACAAATAAACAATACCCCACACCCGTATAGTATGAATTTGAGTACAATGCATACCAATACAAGTGATGAGTGTCATTGCCATCCCTGTACACACGAATTTTCCAGATTCTCGATCAAGGATTAAAGCGAAACACTTTCATCAAATATGTCCGTTCCCGAGGGAACGCCACAAAGGTATGAAAATGTTTTCTAATTCCAACACTCTTACGGGGTATTGTGCAGGACAAATTTAATCTGAATATTTCGAAAAAACGCTATTTTTCTTTTGCTATCTTCTTGGTATGTTGCTGTTTTTTTGCGAGCTTGGGGAAGTACGGATTGTGGAAGGATTTCCTGGAAGCGGGCTTCCGTGCTGTTGTGCGGCCGGAGTTACTCCTTGTGGGCAATGTGGTCTGGAACAGGGTGATCGGTCTGAGTTGTGGGGCGTTTTTGTCTTGTGTCGGCGAAAATACGCATTTATGCGTATCAGCACGGAGTAAAAAACGTCTAATTTTGGTCGTTTAAATCGGCTTACTTGCAAATTCGGACCGTCCGGGTCCGGCACAGAGAGGCTAAACACATAAAATTCAAATAAATATGGTTGATATCTTTGACCGGCTCGAAAAGAACGCCGGCGGACCCATCGGTCAGTACATGTCGTATGCGCACGGATATTTCGCATTCCCGAAGCTGGAGGGCGAGATCGGCCCCCACATGAAATTCCGGGGCAAGATGATGCTGAACTGGAGTCTGAACAACTACCTCGGACTGGCCAACCATCCCGAGGTGCGCAAGGCCGATGCCGAGGGTGCCGCCCAGTTCGGCATGGCAGCCCCGATGGGTGCCCGCATGATGAGCGGTCAGACCAAGTACCACGAGCAGCTGGAGCGTGAACTGGCCGAGTTTGTCGGCAAGGAGGACGCCTTCCTGCTCAACTTCGGCTACCAGGGCATGCTCTCGATCATCGACTGCCTGCTGACCCCGCGCGATGTGGTGGTCTACGATGCCGAGGCCCACGCCTGCATCATCGACGGCCTGCGCCTGCACAAGGGCAAGCGCTTCGTATACGGCCACAACGACATGGAGTCGCTGCGCCTGCAGCTCAAGCATGCCACCGAGCTGGCCGAGGAGCAGAACGGCGGCGTGCTCGTGATCACCGAGGGCGTCTTCGGCATGAAGGGCGACCTGGGCAAGCTCGACGAGATCGTGGCCCTGAAGAAGGATTTCAAGTTCCGCCTCCTGGTGGACGACGCCCACGGCTTCGGCACGATGGGTGAGGGCGGCCGCGGTACGGCTTCGCACTTCGGTGTCGTGGACGGCGTGGACGTGCTCTTCAACACCTTCGCCAAGTCGATGGCCGGCATCGGTGCCTTCGTCAGCGGTCCCCGCTGGCTGATCAACCTGCTGCGCTACAACATGCGTTCGCAGCTCTACGCCAAGTCGCTGCCCATGCCGATGGTCATCGGCGCACTGAAGCGTCTGGAGCTGATCCGCAACCACCCCGAATACCAGCAGAAACTCTGGACGATCGTCCGTGCGCTGCAGAGCGGCCTGAAGGAGAACGGGTTCAACATCGGCGTGACCAACTCGCCCGTGACCCCCGTCTTCATGAAGGGCGGTATTCCGGAGGCCACGAACTTGATCGTGGACCTGCGCGAGAACCACGGAGTCTTCTGCTCGATCGTGGTTTACCCCGTGATTCCGAAGGGCGAGATCATTCTGCGCGTCATCCCGACGGCCGCCCACACGCTCGAGGATGTGAACTACACGCTCGAGGCCTTCAAGTCGGTGCGCGACAAGCTCGAAAGCGGCTACTATGCATCGCTGCCGATCCCGGTTCGCGCCGACGAAGGATTCAAGGTTCGCTAATAAGCAGATTGCCCGAGTCGGGGCAACCGACCGATAATCAGGAACTCCCGGACACACGCCCGGGAGTTTTCGTTTTCCGCATTGCGGTTTTTGTGAGGAAATGGCGGCAAAAATTTGGAGATTCGGATTTTTTGTCTACCTTTGCACTCGCAATCGAGCAATGCGGAAATAGCTCAGTTGGTAGAGCGCA
>OJNV01000024.1_pt1 | contig 95927 bp, 61 predicted proteins | sample 1597961 | NCBI WGS metagenome assembly OJNV01 (sample SAMN01915220, study PRJEB22387) | human gut metagenome | isolation source: stool | host: Homo sapiens | place: USA
GCTCGTTTTGCCACCTGATGACGTCGATCGGCCTCACGTCGCACATGCGCATGTCTCCGAAGAACGGCACCAGCTTGTCGTTGATGATGTACTCCTTGGTGATCCACGTGTGCTCGCGTATGCGCGGCTTCACCGTTCTTGAATAGAGTACAGTTGCGCACACGAATGCGTTCCATAGGCTTAGCGAACAGGTCCGCCGTTTGGACGCGCTCGACGCCATGACGCGACAAGCGAAGGTAATGCCGGTAGCCCTCCAGGGGTTCCCCGTTGGCGCCAACCGTTATTTGCCTTACGGCGACGTAGCGCTTTTCAACGTAGAATGCGTCGATTTCGCAATCTCGGTACTGCGGCTCGGGAATGGGGCGGGGCTCGTCATGATGATCTTCAAAGGATTTTTGCTCTCCCTCATTGCCCTCGGAGGCCATCGCTTTTATGGCACCGTCAACGGCTCCAGCGGCAATCTTTGCAGCATTGTTCGCAACATCGCCAACGCCCTTAGCGACGTCGCCGACAAATGCGAACGGATCAAAGCCTGGCATTATTGCGTCCTTTTAATCATTTGCTTGACCAGCGGGAACTTCAAACCCATTATCAATCTCAAGATAATCATCAATGTTCCTTCCCGCAAGAAGAGCATCAATTCGCATTTCCTTTTCGACAATAAAACGTTTGTGGTAGAACAAATCCGCATACTTCAAAATAGTGTTCATCTGAGCGGTATCGAATGCGGCACCAAGGACACCGCCCACAACCGGAACCGCCTTCGAAACCACATCTTTCGATAGTTGCTTTCCGATTTTCTCAAAAACGCTTTTGAAAACACCGACCTCGAGGCCCTTCTTTCCGGTATTTTCAAGAGTCTTCTTTACTCCTGCATTTCCCATTGCGCGAATCTGGGCAACAACCAAGCATGCACCGCCCCTCTTCGCCATTTCGGCCCATCCTTTATTGATCGTTTGCTTAACCGTGGCGATTTCACCTAGCATCATGAGCTTGGTTATTTGAGCCGACACAGCCCCATCGGGCTTATCTCCGGCATCATGAGACTGTCCGACGCTCATAGCTTCCATGAAAACTTCGCCCGCAAGCTCCAGCTCAGCTGGGTCATTTTTAACATCGTATCCATAGAACATCGCCACTGATTGAACGGCACGATAGAACAGAAATGTACTCAGGACCAGGTTAAATGGAATACCTGGCAGTCCAGGAGCTCCGGTGGCTGCGCCTTCGGCGAGCGCAAGTGCTAAATGCTGTTTCCTCTGTTCGCGGGCAATCGACGAAAGGTCGTAGCTGCGTAAAAAGCGAACTTCTTCAACCGTTGAAATCTGAACCCCTTCGAGGGCCCTATTAATTTCGGAAACAACATATTCTTCGCTTACGCTAATTTTGCTTGCCGAGTCTCCAACTTTGCTAAATGCATCTGAAATAATCCCCATCGACTCGTTATATAGGTCGTCTTTTCCGATTATGGCGATGGCTTTTGAGGTGCCCTGGATCACTGCATCTCCGGCCTTTTGCGCCAACATCGCTACAGGATTTGGCTTAATAAGGCTTTCGAACTGAGCTGTCAGCATATCAAGCTCAGCTATCTCCTCCTCATCAACAACAGGACTTGGCGCCAAATATGCACCCCCGTCGTCCTTGATGGACGAAGCATATGTCTTGCCCGTCGAGCCCCCGAAAAACGTAAACGTATCTTCGGCAACGTTTGATGCCGTTTTTGTCACCGCATTTACGGCATCGCCGATAGCTTTTCCTGCTGCGCCTGCAACATGCCCAGCAACCTTTCCTGCGTCATTTGCTGCTTTTGCTGCTGCATTTACGGCATCGCCAGCCGTATCGGCTGCTGCCTTGGCGGCACCAGCCACAAAACCACCAACCATACCGAAAGGATTCTTCCCCACTGAAACCACTCCCAAATTAAAAAAAGACATAAACGACTAGCGTCCGCTAATCGCCAAACGAATCGCAAAACTACTATACCCACTCAACGGTGTACTCTTTGCCCATTTCCGTTCCAACATTTTTCACGTAGCCCTCAATAACTTGCTTCGCGCGTTCGCGAGCCTGGACCATTATCGCGCTATTCTTCTGAGCGGCTTCTTCCATGTTCTTCTGGGCAGCAGCGAAAGCTGCGGTTTTTTCATCCGCAGTCACATCAGTAATTGGTCCTCGGTCAATCAAGGGGTCGCCAATAGAGTCTTTGTCGACATTCACCCCAAGAATCTTGGCATCAGGGATATGAACTCGAACTTTTCCTTCTGCATCGGGCTCACTTATTGCGACCTGGCTAACATCGACGCCAACTTCAACGATGCCGTCGTACTCGACCCACACCTTCTTGTAGCCAACATCAAATAAACCGCCATCCTGCTCGGCTTTTGCAACATTATGGTAATAGCACTTCAACGTTGCCAACTCCGCCACCGATTGAACTCCCGAAAAGTCGGCGGATTTCTGCTCCTGAGACGAGCAGCCAACAAGAGCAAAAGAGCCCAAAACCAGCGTCAATGCGCACGTAGCACCAATCATTGTCTTCTTCACTGCTACCCTCCTATTTGCTCTCTACCCATGCAATTGAATAGCCTTTACCCTTAACCAGCGGAAGGGTAAGCGCCTCAACAACGGATTTCATATTGTCTTCTGCGGTCCGATAGAACTTATCCGAATTGTTTGCTTCGTTCTTCGCATCGGCTTCGCACAGATCAAGAACTTCTTTCATACCCGCATCTGGGTTTTTAGGCATATAGCTCAATGAATTCACATCAACCGCTACACTGTTCACGGCGATCTCGGGCAAGCGGGGAACAATAACCTTGTTCGATTGGTCGATGTCGAAATCGATATCGCTCATTTTTACGCCAACTTTTACCGTTGCTTCATACGCAACGCGATATTCAATCTCGTCGCTATTGTCCTTGTGCTTTTCGGCAATACCGTTATATACAAACTCAGCAGAAGAAAGGTTTTCGATGTTTACGGCTTTCTTTAGCTGGGTCGACGTTACGTAATCTTCACCCGTAAGCATGCCACAAGCCTGAGGCACTGTCGCAAATACAATGCCAGCGATAAAGGCAATAAGAACCAGAACGATAACCAATTTAGGCAACCAGTGCTTCTTCTTTTCGCCCCTCTCATCATCGTTGTAGAGTTTTTCCTCGAAAAGCTCTTCCGCCTCTTCCCTGCCGAACATTCACGCCTCCATTTCTCTGTTGCTTTTCCTATCACATTATCCGAAATGCCCATCGTCCCTGTTGAGACGATGGGCATCGACGGTCATCGGCTATGCATAGTCCGCCACGAGCCCTTTACTCCAAGCGAATCAGACTCTCTTTAATTTCTTCAGCAATTAACTTTTGATTAGAAGCCGTAAGCAAGTTCGAGGTTCGAACAACACATGTTCCAAGAACTTCATGAGAGCCAGACGCAAGGATGGAGCCATCGAAGGAGCCAAGATAAGAATTCCTCTTTTCCGCATCCTCTGCAGTCGAATACACCTCAACGCAACCGCCTCCCTCGGTTCCAGCATTCACGATTCCGCTTCCATCGGAGTACACTTTCGAGCGGTCAACCAAATCAGAAGAGAAGAATACAGCAGCAGTATATCCACCTGGCTTATTTAACTGTCTGTTTGGATCGTTTGCCTCAGTTGCGGCTTCTACCCCTGTAACGTTCAAAAGGCCCGTGATTCGTTGAACGACAAATGCTTCCGAAGGGGCAGTAACTTGCTTCAGTTGCGCGATGCTGTCTGCAAATGCAGTTTTTGTTTCATTAAGAGCTTTAAGCTGGTCATCATAATGGCCCATCTCGTTTATTTGCTCTGCCTTGCTCGTTATTTCCTCGGTTGCAAAAGGCATTTCGGGAACCGACTCTTTAACCGCCTGAGCCTGACCAATGACGTTGCTTGCCGTTTCATACAGCGACTCATCAAGCGGCTTATCGCTTCCCGACTGAAGATTTTGAAGCTCTTCTATCGTGGCATCGACTTCTGCGTTTCGGCTCTCAAGCCCGCTTGCGGCATTATTGAAGGAATCTACCGCCCTTTGATGCGGCACGAACCAAACAACTCCCCCGATAATTAGGGCAACCGCGACAACGGCAAATACCGCAGCAACTCCAAGCTTCTTTTTCTTTTCTTTCTCCATATTGTCCTCTCCTATTTCTCGCAGCCCAGGCTAGGCTTTCGCTGCCAATGCCACGTTTAACGCTTCGTCTACGAATTCGTAGGAACCGGGGCCAAGCCACAGTTCAAGGGTTGGTTCCATACTGGGCGAATCGAGCACTTCGCCGAGTGCCCTCGCCACGCCAATCTGCGTTGACTCTCCAACAAGCCGGGCAGTGCGTTCGAATTCTTTGCGAAGAAAGCCCTGCACACATTCCGCATCGGGCCTTTCTCCTTTGTCTAGCCATTTCCTAATACTCTTTTCAAGCTCGTCAATTTCGCCTGCGCTTATCAGTACGCATCGCTGCAGCAGGGCAAAATACACGTTGGCGCCAGATTGCTCCTGAACACTTGCAGCATCAACAACGGCTTTCATCACATACGAGCGAACCAGCTTGCGCAGCGGCGTCCTGCCTTTCATCGCAGCCACCAGCAACCTTCCGCAGGCAATTTGCCGCTCCAGCTCATCGCGCCGATCGAGCATGAGAGATATCTGGTCTTCAAGCATCGCGCAACCGCCTTCGCTCGCATCGGAGCGTTCGAACACCCTCTTGATTTCGACCAGGCTCAGGCCACGCTCTTTGTGGCACTTCACCACAAACAACGTCGCAACATCTTCAAGGCTGTAGTTACGCCTTCCCCACGAGCTATCCTTTGGCTGCAAGATGGCAACGCCGCCGCGCCCTTTGTAGCACGCTCTTTGGATATCGCGCCTCGATAGTCCAATAAGCTTTTCAACCTGGGAAATCTTCCATTCTGCTTTTGACATTTCAGGTTCTCTCACCTCCCCGTCTCTACAAAAGCTGTTCAACTGTTGAACAGCAAGCACAAACCATTCTTCTGCGCGGCAAGCGGAAGCTACAGCTTGGCGAGGAGAGATGCCCTCAGTTAGGTACTTCATTTTTGCCTCCATAACAACGGGAATACGTGCGACAGGGGGCAGGCCCCGTCGTTATAGGGCGTGTAAAAATTGCGAGGGAAGCAGCGAAATGGACACCGGAAGCAACACGTCGGGGCAATTGCAAAAAAAAGAAGCGATGCAAAGAGAGACAACAAACAAAGCCAATTCCGGCATTTAATCCGAAAAACAAAATGGCAGCGCATAATAGATAAGCTAGAAACAGAAGCAAAGCCAGGAAGGCTGCAAGCAAAGCATGGACCAATCAAAAGCCCAAGCGCAGGAACGGCGCAAAGCTGCACCTTTGTTAGCAAGCTGCGTAATTTTCTTGGTTGCGTTGAATCTGCGTCCCGCCATCGTTGCAGTGGGTCCCTTGCTCTCCAGCATCGGAACCACATTCGGCTGGGGCGAATCGCTACAGGGGCTGCTTGGCTCCCTGCCCCTTCTTGCCTTTGCGCTGTTCAGCATGATCGTCGGCGCACTGACCGCAAAACTCGACAGCAACAAGGTGCTGCTTTGGGCACTTATCGCCCTTGCCGGTGGATGTATAGTGCGCTCGCTCTCAAGCGAAAGCATGGTATAACTAGGAACCCTGGTGATTGGCGCATCCATTGCCGTAGGCAACGTGCTGGCACCCGCCATCGTTAAGCGCGACTTCATCGCTAACGTATCTTTTGCAACCGGAGCCTATTCCGCCTGCGTTACTGCAGGCTCAGCACTTGCCGGCCTAACCGCCTCGGCAGCCGCTGATGCCCTCGGTGGCTGGCAACCTACATTGGCGTTCTGGGCAATTCCCACACTTCTTGCAGCATTCCTGTGGCTGCTCCACACAAAACTCGCTCGGGACATTGAAAGCAATCAGGCTGGCGAAAAAAACAGCGCTGGCAAAACGCACCTAGAGCGAATGCCCGAAAGCACGAAGACTAATCGCCCCATCAGAGAAAACGCACAGACAAAATCTCCGCTTCACGCGTTACTGAAAAGACCATCAGCCTGGCTTGTCACGCTCTTCATGGGGCTTCAATCTGCAGCGTTCTACACCTTCTGCAATTGGCTTCCTAGCATCGCTGGAGCTACAGGTTTTTCCTCCGGCGAGGCAGGTGTGCACCTCTTCATATTTCAGGCGCTCGGCATCGTATCTGGTCTTCTAATCCCACGCTTCATGTACCTCCGCGGCAATCAAGTATGCCCAAGGATCAGTACTTTGTGCTGCCGCCTCGCCCCACGACGCGTCCCGGCTGCCGCCACGGCATCCACTACATCAAGATGTTCCCCATAACCAAGGCCTACCAGCGCCGCTTCAGGACCGAGGGTTCGGCCTACTACGAGATGCTCCAGCGCATCATCGACGGCAACTAGCTGAAAGGGTCCCGCTCTAGTCTTGCCGGCCTTCCAATTCCCCAGTTGGTATAATTGAAGAGCGATCGTTCCAAGCTCTTTCATAGGTGTCTACATGCTTGCAGACGATCCCCTCGCGGCTAAAGAGACCGTTTCCCCAGAGGATCTCGCTGGTAAACCCCTTATCTCTTCTGAGCAAGCGGATAACACGGGCGTCGTGGCGAACTGGTTCGGCGAATATGCCGGACAGGTCAACGTCATGGTCACATACAACCTTGTCCGCAGCGCCGAGTATCTACTGCGGGAACATATGAGCTACCTGATCGCGCTTGATCAGCTCGTTCCTGCAGGCAACGGTACCGGTATCGAGTTTCGTCTCATCTGCCCGCCCGCGATCATGAATGTCGATGTCTACTGGAAGCGAGGAGCGAAGCAATCCCATGCCGTCGATCTTTTCCGACAGCATCTCATCGCTCTCAACGATTTCAAATGAGCTCGACCGGCTTATCATCGGTCGCGCATGCCTTCTGTCTAGAGATGACCAGGGAGAACGGAATCCCACTCAAATCGTCCGACCCCGATCCCAACGACGAGTCCCTACAGCTCATTTCGCGCTCGGGGAAACGATCGGGATATGGAGCGACCGACGAAATGCTCTCTGCCATGGGGCTGCAAGAATAGCGGTTGTCTGTGAGCATCGTCTCTAAGGGAAGCCGAAGACGGCTGCAGGAATCCGCCTCGAGTCACGGCGCTTTCACCCTGATACAAGAGCATCTATTGGAGAACTATGTTGCTTATCAAGCTTTAGACTGACTCAGCCAATCACCTCTCGTCAAACAAGTGATCTGCTCTGTACGGATGTCTCCCATCAGCTCACAGTAGATGTCCTTGCGGGTGCGGTTCCAGGTGAAGCCGCATTTTTCCTGAACGCGTTTGGATTTCTCGTTCCCGTCGAAGTACCCGCACCAGATTTTGTCCAGTTTCAAGTCCTCGAAACCATGGCGAATGAGCTCTTGAGTCGCCTCCGGTATCAGCCCCTTGCCCCAGAACGGGACGCCGATCCAGTAGCCGATTTCCCCCTCGGTGTCCGGGATTTCCTTGTCGGACCGCGCGCCGATCATCAACCCTATGCTTCCAATGGCCCTGTTGTCTTCCTTCAGGCAAACGGCGTACGTCTCCGGCGCGGAAAATACGGTACGGATGATTTCCGCGCTGTTGTCAACGCTCGAGTGAGGTGGCCAGCCGGCAATCGGACCCACCCTGTCGTCCTTCGCGTATCTGTACAGATCCTCTGCGTCTGTTTCGGCCCATGGGCGCAATATCAGCCGTTCTGTTGTCAATTGCATGTCTACCTCCATCGACTAATTTGGATTAACGTTAATTGCCCCATCGCTTTCGCTACAAAAAACTCAACTAAAGGGATGCTGCATTCGATCAGTTTTTGGATCCATCACAGACGTGAAATATAGATTTTGGTGGCTGATTCAGCTACCTCCAAGTGCCGGGGCTTATCCCCCGGCTTTTATTCTATCTAGGGGCATTATATTGGCGCGAGACCTGAGCATATTCGTCGACGAGAGCAGTGATCGCGGCGGGAAAGCGCGCTACGAAGAGTCCCCTACCAGACCCGATTTACCGATGATCCCGTGCATTACGAGTCGCCGTTGAACGGTTATGGGCCTTATCAAGCGTGCGCGTTTTCGTAGGCTTCCTTGATTTCTTCCGGCAATTCGTCGGGAATCAGCGCCTTCAGCCTATTCTCACTGCCATCTTGAATCGCCTGCTCGTAGTACCAGCATTTGAACTTCAACATGTCCAGCGCACGGTTCATGTTCGCAATCTCCGACTCCATGTGGGCCTTCCGCTGCTCGAACATGGCCTTGCGTTTGGGGTATGTTGATGGACCCTCCGCGCACCATTCCATGAACAGTCGGATGTCCTTGATCTCCATCCCCGCCTTCTTCAGGCATTCAATGACCCGAAGCGCCTCGAGTTCCGTATCTCCGAATCGGCGAATGCCGGACGTCCGCTCCAATTCCGGAAACAATCCCTGCTTGTCGTAATACCGCAGCGTGGAAACGGGCAGACCGAATATCTCCGCCACCTGTCCGATTGTGTACATAGTCCCTCCGGATAAATCTCGAATTCATTCCTTGACCTAAAGTTAGGTTTAGGTATTACCTTTATTTTCGTCAATATAAATCGCGAGTTCAAGGGGTATTCCGTAATGGGTAAGGCGATCTTAATAGTTTCTTCAAGTCCTCGAAAGAATGGCAATTCCGAGACGTTGGCGGACGCTTTCGCCAAGGGCGCGCGGAAAGCAGGTCACAGCGTGGAGACTGTGCGCCTGCGCGAAAAGCAGCTTGGTTTCTGCAAGGGCTGCCTTGCCTGCTTAAAGCTGGGGCACTGCGTCATCCAGGACGATGCCATAGAAATTGCCGACAAGATGCACGATGCGGATGCGTTGGTGTTTGCAACGCCCGTCTACTACTACAGCGTCTGCGGCCAGCTCAAGACCATGCTGGACCGCGCCAACCCGCTTTTTGGCTCCGATTACGCATTCACCGAGGCGTATCTGTTGGCGACGGCCGCGGAGGACGAGCACTCAACCTTCGACGGCGCGAAAAGGGCCGTGCAGGGATGGGTTGACTGCTTCTCTCGCTGCACGCTTGCCGGAACGGTTTTCGCCGGCGGCGTGAACGGCGTGGGCGAAATCGCCGGGCATCCCGCTCTTGAGCAGGCGCGACGAATGGGCATGGGAGTCTAGGTGCGGCTTAGCTGCGCGGAAGCAGTTTTGCACTCAGAACCATCGACAGGAGGAAATCAATCATGACAATTAAACAGACAGCAGGCAGAGATGCCCTGGGGGACTTCGCCCCCAAATTCGCACAGCTCAATGATGACGTGCTGTTCGGCGAGGTGTGGAGCCGAGAAGACAGGCTCTCCCTTCGAGACCGCAGCGTGGTGACGGTGGTGGCCCTGATGGCGCAGGGGCTGACGGACTCTTCGTTCCGTTTCCATCTGATGTCCGCAAAGAGCAACGGTGTGACCAGGACGGAGATAGCGGAAATCCTGACACATGCAGCATTTTACGCGGGATGGCCCAAGGCGTGGGCAGCTTTCCGTATTGCGAAGGAGGTATGGGCGGAGGACGATGCCGCTGATGCAAGAGCTAAGCATCAAAACGAGATGGCCTTTCCTATCGGCACTCCCAACAACGCATTTGCGAAGTATTTTATCGGGCAAAGCTACCTCGCGCCCCTTTCAACCAATCAGGTCGGCGTCTACAACGTGACGTTCGAGCCCGGCTGCCGCAACAACTGGCACATCCATCACGCCAAAAACGGTGGCGGGCAGATCCTCGTCTGTGTGGCTGGTCAAGGGTTTTACCAGGAATGGGGCAAACCGGCACAGGAGCTGCGCCCTGGCGACGTGGTCAACATCGCCCCGGGAGTGAAGCATTGGCACGGAGCCGCGCCCGACAGCTGGTTCTCCCATCTCGCGCTGGAGGTTCCGGGCGAGGAGACCTCTAACGAGTGGTTGGAGCCTGTGGACGACGAGGAATATCTTAAAGCAACCAACGAGGAGGCATAAGCATGGAGCAGTTGAATCTGACGCAGGAATGGGACAAGGTGTTCCCCAAAAGCGATAAAGTTGAGCACAGCAAGGCAACCTTCCATAACCGATATGGCATCACGCTGGCGGCTGATGTATACGTGCCGAAGAATGTGGAAGGCAAGTTGCCCGCAATCGCCGTCAGCGGCCCGTTTGGCGCGGTGAAGGAGCAGTCCTCCGGTCTGTACGCGCAGAAAATGGCGGAGCTGGGCTTTTTTGCAATTGCCTTTGACCCGTCCTATACCGGGGAGAGCGGCGGTACGCCCCGCTATGTAGCATCTCCGGACATCAACACCGAGGACTTCTGCGCAGCGGTGGATTTCCTCTCTGTGCAGGAAAACGTTGACCCGGAGCGTATCGGCATCATCGGTATCTGCGGTTGGGGCGGCATGGCAATCAATGCTGCGGCCATCGAGACCCGTATCAAAGCTACTGCGGCTATGACGATGTACGACATGACCCGCGTGAATGCCAACGGCTATTTTGACGCTGAGGATTCTGAGCAGGCGCGCTTCGAAAAGCGAAAAATGCTGAACGCGCAGCGCACCGAGGATTATAAAAACGGTAGTTACGCGCTGGCGGGTGGCGTGGTCGATCCGCTGCCAGAGGACGCACCGCAGTTTGTAAAGGACTATTACGCCTACTACAAGACCCCGCGAGGATACCATCCCCGCAGCCTGAACTCCAACGGCGGCTGGAATGTGACGTCCTCGCTGTCGTTCCTGAATATGCCGATTTTGCAATACAGCAGCGAAATTCGCTCTGCGGTACTGCTAGTGCATGGCGAGAAGGCGCACTCCCGCTATTTCAGCGAAACCGCATACAGCAAGCTGACTGGGGACAACAAGGAATTACTCATTATCCCTGGTGCCAACCACACCGACCTTTACGATCAGATGGACGTCATTCCGTTTGAGAAGCTGGGCGAATTCTTTGAGGAATATCTGAACAAAACGGATGGGTTGCCGAAGCCGCCATTCTGCCGCTAGTCGACGTTAACAGGGGACGGAGCGCCGTTTAGGAATCCCTCAATTGCGCTCGAATTCGAACTCATCCCCAGCGCGCCTTCCCCCTCCGGCGCGCATTCTTCCACAACCTGGCTTTTCCCTTTCCGCTCTTCCAGCCCCGGGCAAACGAAAAGGGAGCCGACCGTACGGTCGGCTCTCGTGGTTTCAAGAGGCAAAACATATCGCTAGTAAAACTTCCTCTGTACCACTGGTTCGCAGATATGCCAGGCGGGGCTTCGGTACATACTCGTCTGCCCCGCCTGGCATCGCCTTTGCGTTAGAGCACCCACGCCTCGCTTTCGCGCTGCAGCTCCAACATGCGGCGGTATTTACCATCGGGCTTCTCACGCAGCTCTGCCGGGCTTCCCTGCTCCACCACACAACCGCCTTCTAATACCACAATCTTGTCGGCATTGTCAACCGTACGCATGTGATGTGCGATAACGAGGACCGTCTTATCTTGAAGCAACTCGGAGAGAGCAGCTTGCACCTGCGTCTCGTTTTCCACGTCAAGTGAGGCCGTTGCTTCATCAAGCAGCACGACCGGAGCGTCTTTCAGCAGAGCGCGCGCAATCGAGATGCGCTGGCGCTCGCCGCCGGAAAGCCTGCTGCCGTTTTCTCCGATCATCGTATCGTAGCCGTTGGGCAAACGCTCCACGAACTCGTCGCAGCGAGCCGCCTTCGCCGCGGCGAGAACCTCCTCGTCCGTAGCATCCTTCTTCCCAAGGCGAATGTTCTCACGCACGGTGCCGTCAAAGAGCACCACGTCCTGGAACACCTCGGAGAATGCAGAAAGCAGGGTTTCCGGATCGACAGTAGAGACGTCAATGCCGCCCACAAAGATCGCGCCAGAGCTTACGTCCCAAAAACGTGAAGCGAGCTTGACAGCCGTGCTCTTGCCCGAACCGGACGCGCCCACAAGCGCTGTCACCTGCCCTTCCCGCGCCTTGAACGATACGCCGTTCAAAACATCCTCGCCGTCGGCGTATGCGAAGCCCACGTCTTCGAAGACCACGTCATAGCCCTGAGGCTCGAACGAGGTGCGACCCGTCTGGATCGGCTCGTTCTCGATAGCGCGCATACGCTCCAAGCTCAAGCTCATGTCCATCAGCTCGGCGATGGCCTGTAAGATAACGTTGATGGGATCGTAAACCCTCGTCACCGCCAACAAATACACAAAGAACACGAGAAAGTCAATTTGTCCCGCCACGAGCAGCATCGTCCCAACCACAATGACGGATGCAATTCCCAGGCGCAAGAAGCCTTGAGCGGAACATACCGCCACACCCATAGCCAGTTCGGCATCGATCTTCTCTCGCTCAAAACAATCGATGCAACGGTCAAGCTCGCCCTGGAACGCGCTCACCTTGTTGAGCGAGCGTATCTCGCGATGGCATTCAAGGTATTCCTGTAGCCCATCGACGAACGAAAGGGACGCCGCGTTCTTCTTCGCGGTATGCGACTTCTGGACGCGCGCAGTCAGAAGCAACGCCACGAGCGCCACGGGGATGGGCCAAAGCGCAGATGCCGCCAGCCTCCAGTCAAATGCAAACATCATGACAGCGAACACCAGCGTCGAAGCGCCCATGCCGAAAATCTGCGGCATAGTGTGCGAGAACAGGCGCTCCTGATCGGAGCAGTCCTTCATGATAACGCTCGTCAAGTCAGACAAATCGCGCTTCCCGAAGAACGAGAGCGGAAGCAGGCGCAAACGCTCCGCGATAGCGATGCGTTTGCGAGCGCTTTCTTGGTACACCACCGTATACGTCCCCCGATATTCCCACATCTGCGTGACAAACATCACGGCAAGTGCCGCCACGATACCCACCGCGTAGAGCGCCATGCTGGGCAGACCGACAGCAGGGTCACCAAGGTACCTAATAAAATCGCTTGCAGTAAAGTACAGCACCACGATGGGCAGCATCAGCATCAGGTTCGCCAACGCACAGAACCCAGCACCGCGCATAAAATCCTTCATGCCTTGATCGGTCAAAGCAAAAGCATCTTGAATCCTACGCCACATGGCTGTCACCCCCTTCAATCCTCCACGTCGCGCTCGTTCGGTAGTCTCGCCACATGCGCGCATACAGTCCGCCCTGCGCGACAAGTTCTTCATGGGCACCCTGCTCCGCGACACAACCACGGTCGATGACGAAGATGCGATCCGCATTCACAACGGTTGACAGACGGTGTGCGATCATAAGCACCGTCTTGTCTTCGCAAAGCGTTGCAAGAGCGGCCTGGATCAGTGCCTCATTTTCGGGGTCGGCAAACGCCGTCGCCTCGTCGAGAACCACGATTGGGGCGTCTTTCAGAATGGCACGCGCAAGCGCGATGCGCTGACGCTCTCCCCCGGAAAGATACACACCCGCTTTTCCTACCACGGTGTTCACACCATCGGGGAACTTGGCAATGATGTCGTCGCACTGAGCCGCATGGAGCGCCGCGAGCACTTCGGCATCGCTCGCATCGGGGCGACCCGCACGCACGTTATCGGCCAAGCTCCGCTTGAACAGCCGATCGTCTTGGAATACGAAGGAAACGGCGCCCATCAGCTCCTCGGCGGGAATGTGTCGCACATCTGCCCCGCCCACCAAAACGGAACCCTCCTCTGCGTCCCAAAAGCGCGGGACGAGCGACGCGAGCGTCGACTTGCCACCGCCCGACGGCCCAACGAGAGCCACCGTCGCCCCGGCGGGAACGGAAAGCGACACGTTGCGAAGCGCCGGTTCCCTGGAACCCGGGTATGAAAAGCTGACTCCCGCAAGCTCGATGCTCGCCCCCTTAGGATGATGCGCCTTCGCAGACTCCACCTCGGCAATGGGAGCGACCTCCATGATCGTGTTCATCCGCCGCAGCGCGTCCTCAGCGATCATGATGGCCTCCGATGAATACATAATCTTCGACATCATCGTTGTTGTCATCGCCGAAAAGAAAGCATAGAACAGGAAGTCAATCAGGAAAGCCGGAAAATCAGGCGCGACGGCCGCAAGCGCAATGCCCGCAGGTACGAGCACCGCGAAGGTCGAGTTGATTGCGACCAGCTGCACGACTTGGGGTCGTCGGCAATACTCGGTATAGTTCGTCGCCATGTCGCGATAGTCGATGATCGCCTCGTGGAACGCCTTGAACGAAAACACCGTCTGCTGGAATACCTTTACCACGGGTATGCCGCGAACGTATTCGGTTGCCGCAGCGCTCATACGCATGAGAGCTGCCTGGTAAAGCTCCATGAAATGGCGGCCACCTTTCGCGTCCTCGCGGCCCATCATCCACCACATCGCGGCGAAGGAAACGACGATGGGGACGAGGCACAGAAGCCCCATCCTCCAGTCGAAGAGGAACGCCACGACGAAGAAGATCACCGGGGTGGCGAAAGAGCCAACAAAATCGGGCAGCTTATGGGCGATGAGATCTTCGGTCTGGCCCGCACACCCATCGATCACGCGGCGCATCTCCCCCGATGAGTGTGCGCTGAAATAACCTATAGGGATTCGCGCCACGTGGCGTATCATCACCTTGCGCATATTTGCCGCAATACGAAAGGCCGCCAGATGTGAGGCCATGAGCGCGCCGAAATACACGATGATACTCAGCACGGCGAACACCACGGCAAGCACAGCCCACACCGCAGCCGATGATGCTTCGTCCCAGTTCGGATACACTGAAATCAAATCACGAACAACGAACCACACGCATACGAGAGGCATCACGGTAAGCGCGGCGTTCAACACCGAAAGACCGCATCCTGCATATGCCAAGGCGCGCCGCTTGCCGGCGAATCTCAAAAGCTCGAGAATCGCGTTTTTCTTCTTGGCGGGGCGCTCTTTCTCCTCGCCCTTTCCCACCCCAACCGCTGGGGCACCGTCTTCCCGGATCATTGTCCTATTTACCTCTCGCTCGAAAACCTACACGCCAAGCTTGGCAAAATGCTTCGAGAATACCTTGGTCCCGATGAAGCCGCCGACAAGGCCGCCAGCGATGGTGGCAACGCCGGTAACGACGCCCATCGGGCTTAGAATCGAGTTAACGAGCGTTTGGCCGTACTCGAGGGTCATGCCGGCTTGAACGCACATCTCGGCATAGGCCTCGCCCATCATGAGGATGAGAGAGATCTGCCCCAGCCAGAAGCAGAACGTGAACGCGGCAAAGGCGCAGATAAGCTTGGTCTTGGTGCGCTTCTGCGGATCGCCTGCGATAAGGTCTGCCACGATACCGCCCACAACAATGCCGACAGGACCGCTCCAGAACATACCCATCAGAAGGCCGACCGCACCAACTATAATGCCCATGATGGCGATCGCGCCACGCTTCGGGACGCGATAGGCCAGGTACATGAACACGGTACCAGCGAACAACGCGCCTACCGTGTGAGTAAACCAACACAGGTTGGCATTCGCGCTAAAGATAATCGAGAACACCATAAACACTAGGAACAAAAGGATGCCGAACACGGCGATAAAGACGAAGTCTTTCGGGTTCAAGCCATCACGTTCCTTGGCGGCAGAACCGATTGTTGCTTTACTTGTCATTGTGAAACCTTTCTCTTGTTACTGTATTTCTGCAAACCCTAAATTGAGCTTCAACTTCGGAAGTGTTGCCTTGTTTAAGGGGAAGCGCTCGGCGATGCGCCCGTCTTCGACCAGGGCTATCTCATCGCATGCCGAGCAGAGGAACTCATAATCATGCGAGACAACGCAGACAGCGATACCCGCATCGCGCATGCGCGCGATCTGGGCATCTATTCGACGCATGTTGCAATAATCCAAGCCACTCGTAGGCTCGTCGAGAATCATCGCGCGGGCACTCGAAAGCAAGCCGGCAGCGATGGAAAGCCGTTGGCGCTCCCCGCCTGAAAGGGAGAGCGGGTGCCTGTCGGCAAGACCTTCGAGGGCAAGCGCAGCCTTTATTGCTGCAATCCGGTCCTTATTACCTAGGCTGTCTTCCGCGCCATCCGAAGAGCACGCGCTTGCAAGCTCATCGTCGACTGTGCTGCTGAACAACTGGTATCCCGGTTCTTGCATAACCAGGTACACACGCCCCGCCCGTTTCCTTGCGCGAAGCGGCACGTCGTCGACCTCGATCACCCCCGCCTTTTCCTTGAGAAGGCCGGCCATGCACCGGGCAAACGTCGTTTTCCCAGCCCCGTTGCGCCCCACAATACCGACGACACTACCCGGAAGGAGGCAGAAATCGAGACCGTTCAAGACCGCAGGCGCACCGCGGTAGCCAGCAACTACGCCGCTCATACGTACGATGGTTTTTCCATAAGAAGGTAATCTGGAGGCAGTCGATGCGACCGCGTCGCCCAAGGGCGACACCGCTACAACGGAGTCGATTTCAGCGAGAGAGGCGGCGCGCAGCCCCATATCGGTTCTCGTTTCAAACGGAAGCGCAAGAAACTCGGACGCCGCCCAGTCTCCTATAACCGAACCATCGCTTATAACCACATAGCGGTCTGCAATACCATCAAGCCACCACAGGCGATGCTCGGAGATAAGCACGGTCTTCCCCTGGCTCTTCAGAAGCGCAACCGTGCGCGCAAGATTCCGCATCGCATGCACATCGAGCGACGCGGTTGGTTCATCAAGCACGAAGATGTTAGGATGCACCGCATAGGCCGATGCCAGGATAACCGACTGCTTCTGCCCGCCGGAAAGTGCCTCGGTACCGCGCCCGAGCAGGCCCTCAATACCGAGCGTTGCCGCTGCCTGCGCCACACGTTCGACCATCTCCTCGCGATCGATTCCGAAGTTCTCGCATCCGAAGGCGATTTCCGAGGTCACATCGAGATTGACGAACTGACTACGCGGGTTCTGGAACACCGACCCGACATGCGCGGAAAGCTCTCCCATCGTCCATGCGGAAACGGGCTTCCCCTCAACACGCACCTCACCTTGAAGGTCCCCTTCGTACATAAGAGGAATAAGCGCATTAACGAGGCGCGTAAGCGTTGTCTTACCGCATCCGGACTGCCCGGTCACAACAACGCATTGACCGCGAGGGATCTTCAGCGAAACGTCACGAAGCGATGAACAGGAAGCGCCTTTGTAGCAAAACGTGCATCCATCGAACTCGATAGCATAGGGCGAAACCTTCGCCGCGACGGCATTTTCCATCATTAGAGCACCCCCGCTCTAAAGCAAACGGAAAGTGCAAGGAGCACCATCGCAGCGATGAGACACACAACATCGATAGCGCGCACCCTTAAGCGGTAATACGAGGTGCGGTGCGCACTCTCCCCCACGCCGCGGACGACGACCGCGTTCCCCAGCTCGTCGGCGATCTGGCCCAAACGCGCGATCACGGGCACAAGGAAATGTTCGGCGGTCTTCGCGGGATGGCACACAACCGATTTCAGCGTGAGCGCGATACCGCGCGTCTTCATAGCATCGGCGACAGCGGAGAATTCGCGTCCCATAGTGGGAAGAAAACGAAACGCCACACACACGGCCACCGACACGTTCGCGGGAACGTGCATCGCCTGCAACGCGCAAGCAAGCTCGCCAAGACGCGTGGTTGCAATCATGTTGAAAGCGAACATGAAAGCGGGCAGAACATGGCGATACATAAGAAGCGACGCCGCAAAGGGCGAAAGCAAAGTGTTCCCACTCGCCACGAACAGCTGCGCCGTTACGGCGAACAGCACGTAGAAGGCAAGCCAACGCACAATCGCGAAGAAGCGGCGGCAATATACCATCACGACAACGGTAAGCGCCAAAACGCCCATCTCGGCAAACAGGCTTTGCGTAAGCGCCATCTGCACGTTGATTGCCACCAGCACCGCAAGCGACACGCGCGGGTCGAGATGGCGCGGCGCGGCGTTGGCAGACGTCGAAGGCCGCGTCTGCGCTACCGCACTCAAGGGCAAAGGCGTATCCATCAAAAGAGCCATGTGATTTTCGTCTCTCTTCCTAATAGTTAGCCATGGATAACTTTTTCGCAATATAATAAAGTTCGATGAAGCGATGCGAAAGACGGAACAATAAGATGGAAAACTACACCGAAAAGAATTCAAGTTCTACCGAAAAATCAAACGGGAGTTACGCCACAGGACAGGGAAACCCGCTTTACGAAATGTTCGTCACGCAGCTTTCTCGGTTGCACACCGTATGCGCGAAGGAAGCGCTCGCGCGCGGATTCGGACAGGCCAACCTGGTGCGAAGCATCGGCGAGACATGGTTTGTCGACCCCCAATACGGCAGGGGCTCCTATTGGTTCTACCTCATGGACGGTGACACCATCGTCGTGTCGATGGACATCACATACGAACGAGCCGTTGAGGCATCCATAGAAACTGTTCCCTATCTGGGGTTCGGCCTCTATGAGCATGCGATGCCCATGTATTGCTCACCCGAGTGCGCCGGATCAAACTGCAAGCTCATAGGGCACGACTGGGATGGCGGCCCCCACATAAGCTCGTTCGAGCCCGGCAAGCGACTGTCATCGGCGTCGATCACCATAGCCCCTGAAGCAATACGCCGCTATGCGGATGCCTTGCACTGCGATGAAAAGAAACTACGCCGTGCCATCGGGCAGCTCACCGCGTCGGACGGTGTGCCCGGCTTGCCCTCGGCGCTTCGAGGGCTCGACATCACCTACCCCGCCGCATCAGTCGCCGATTCGTATTATCACGCCAAGGTGATTGAATGCTTTGCGCTGCTGGCAAGCAGCATTCCCGAAAGGGTCACGGCAGCCGACGCCGTACGCATAAGCGACAGAAACTGCGTCGAGTGCATCTGCTCCTACATCGACAGAAACCTATCATCCGATCTCAGCACGAAAACGCTGTGCGACATCGCCCATGTAAGCGAGGGAAAGATGATATCGGCATTTCGCAATGTGCAGGGAGACACCCCACAAAGCTACATCCGCGCACAGCGCCTGGAGTACGGTCGGCGCCTTCTCCTTGATGGAAGCCGCAAAATCGGCGAAATCGCTAAAAGCGCGGGCTACCGCAACCAGGGGGCGTTCACTGACGCATTCAAGCGTGCCTACGGCACGACACCACGCGCCTACCGCAAAAGACTACGAATCGAATAGGAATAGCATCGAGCGATGCCCCGCTGCCCCGAAAACAGGTGGGAGCCGGCCATGCAACCGACTCCCACTTCAAAGGCAAAGCATGACGTCCTCACGTCATGCAAGTTTTCTACCGGAACAAAAGCTCGTAGCCATCTTCGATCACCACGAGCTGCACTTCCCATTGCACCGACGGCTTGCCGTCTTTGGTACGCACAATCCAACCGTTGAGGTCGGACATGTCAACGTCGTAGGTGCCCGCGTTGATGATCGGCTCGATTGCAAAGCACATGCCCGGCACGAGAACCGAGCCCTACTCGCCTCGGTGGCATGGCGAAGTGCTCGGCTTTTTTGGGATGCCGGTTTTGCGCCCTTTTTACCATAGCTTTGCCTAGGCGTTACACGACGGCAGAACAATGCTAGTATAGGTTTTTCCTTGTTCTTTTTGCCTGCCTGTGTCGGCATCTCCGCTATAACGAAAGGGCGTTTGAGTTTCGAAACGGGCGTTTTCAGCGCAAAATCAGCCGATTCAACTGGATTTCGGAGAAAACCGCTGACTTCGGTTTGTTCCTTCTCGATAAAGGAAACCAGTTATTCCCTACTGTTTTGCACGCGTTTTGAAGCTGAAATCACCTGGAAATAAATTCGAAAACGAAGGGCCGAGCCTGGACTGTTTCCAGACTCGGCCCTTTTCATCAAGCAACCTTATTACTGTATTACCCTACAGCAAATGGAGCGCAACAAGCGTAATGCGCTAGTTCATCTTCTTGCGACGCAGTGCGAATACCGCAAGCCCGGCAGCCGCAACAGCAATCAGAGCAATTGCGCCACCAACAAGAGCAAGGTTGTCTCCCGTCTTTACGGTAGCCGTCTTTGCTTCGCTTACCGCATTGTTAACGGTGTTGTTATCGGCAGAAGAGTTATCGCCAGCACCAGGCGTGACGGGAGAAGACTCAGCAGTCTTCCAACCGGCATACAGAGTGAACTCGGGCTCCACACCATCAACAACAGTGTCGAAGTCGTAAGCATTGGTGCAATCCTCGTCAGTGAACCATCCAGTGAAGGTATAGCCTTCCTTGGTAGGATCAGCCGGCTTTACCACTTTGCTACCAACGGTAACAAGCTGAGAGTCAACTGCGGTACCCTGGTTGGATTCGAAATTAACGGTAACCGCCCTCTCGACACCGTACGTGCCGTCAGCGTTAGCAGTAGGAGCATAGCCTGCAGCGCAGTAGTTCTCGGGAACAGCAGCCGTAAAGGTACCGCCGGAAACTGCGATAGTGGCATCCACCGCAGCTGCAGCGGGAGTCACGCGCCACGATGCAACATCAAGCGAGCCACCCTCGATCTTCAGAGTTGAAGGATTGGGGCTCGTGACATCCATATAAATCGTGCCGGTGAATTGAGCGTCGCCACCAATAATGGTCTCGCCAACCGTACCCGTCTCAGTCCAGGAGTCTGTCCAGAGGTAACCGCCCGTCAGATTGCCACCAAGAATCTTCGCCTTGTTCCAGTTCTGAACAACAGATTGCTTGCTAGTCAGCGTACCGCCGTTGATGGTGAGCTCGCCATTGCTGTCGTTCTTAACAGCAATGAAGTTTTGCTGCTCGAACGTGCCGCCGTTGATGGTGAGCGACGACGTAGCGTCCACACCGCCATTACGAATCAGGGAAGATCCCTTGGATCCAGAATTGTTAAAGACGTTCGCCTGATCAATGGTCATAGTGCCATTGTTGTCAATGACGTAATAGCTGGTCTCGCCCGCGACGCCCTGGTCGTCACGCTTGATGGTGCCGGTCTTGCCAGCACTCGTATCGGTGATGGTCACGGTGCCCTTATTCAGGATAGCCGCTTTCGCGGTGCCCGTGCCACCGTTGATGGTGTGACCGTTCAGGTCGAGCGTGATCTGCTTGTTCGCAGCGATGGTAATGTTTTCCGTGGTGTCAGTCAGCAGCTGGATGGTCTTGCCCTTTGCAGCCAGACGGATTGCATCGGCCAGCGTCTCATACTTGGTGCTGCCGACCTGGGCAACATAGTGGCCTTCCTTGACATCATAGGTGCCATCCGCATTCTTGGTGGGGATGAAACCATCGGCGCAGTAAGAATCGAAAACCTTCTTATTGAACGTACCACCGGAGACCTGCGTGGCGCCAGCCGCTGCGTTCGTTGCACGGACTGTCCAAGCCGTACTTCTGGTGCACAGGTTCTTGAACGTACCGCCAGTGATAATCGTGGACGGTGTCGCACTGCCACTCTTATCGGTGTGGATAACCTGCGCCTGTCCATAGGGAGCGCTCTTGTCGCTCTGAATGAACGTGCCGCCGCTGATCTCCAGTGCGCCGTAGTTGAACACAACGCCGGTGAAACCCTTGGAGGTGCCCTTTGTCAGAGTAAACTCACCACCGCTGATGGCCAGCTTCGCATTCGGCTCATTCTTGACAGTATCCCGACCGCCGGTGTAGGTACCGCTGGTGATGGTCAGGGTGCCGTAGTTGTCGATCATAGAGGAGCCGTTGTTGCCCGCCGTGGCGGTCACATCCGTCAGCGTCAGGTTGGCGCTGTTCTTCGTGACCTCGATGTTGTAGTAGCTGGTGCCGCCCACAACGCTACCGTTCTTCACAGCAACGGTGCCGCCCTGCACGGAGATCGTGGCCTTGCCGGAGTTGGTGTTGGTAAGGGTCTTGCCGCCCAGATCGAAGGTGATGTTCTTGCCGATGACCACGTCCTCGGCCGCATTCGCCAACAGCGTGACGGTCTCGCCGTCCTGAGCTGCATTGATAGCTTCCTGCAGGCTGGAATAGCTCACGCCGTTAACTTTCGCAACTGATGCCGTAGCGCCTTCCCCACCACCAGTTTCGGCTGCAGGAACCGCTTCATTGTCCGCTTCGCCCGTCGATTCGGACTGCGCGGTAGGCGTATCGCTTGAGATTGCACCCGTATCGGCGCCTTCCGCCTGACCAGAAAACTGAACTTGCTCAGTCAGGGATGGCGAACTCCCCGGTACTGCGTCGTCATCAGCCGCGAATGCTACGGTTGGCAACATCATGGGGCACATCGCAACACCCATCAAGACCGAAATGACTTTGTTTGCATTGCTCATCTTCATTTCTTCCGCATCTTCCTTTCCGTTTTATCTGTTTCCGATAATCATTTTGTATGTTCATTCCCGTCGTTATAACTTTTTTTGCCGAGAAATGGTTTACTAAACGAAAATATTTGCAAGCAACCCTGCCGCGTTCAAGCAGCGCCAATATCGAAATACACCGACAGCAGAAGCCAAGTCATAGCGCTCATTTTACAAATGGCACACAGCTTCTTCGCTCAACGCGACCCGATTCACTTACCCGATTCACTCCATAAAAGCAAAAAGGGTACCTTCACTGTTTTGAAGGTACCCTACTGTTAACATGGTCCAAATCAAGGCGTAGTACGCTACTGGCAATATAGATAGCTTCACCGTTCTTCGAAACGCCAGACTCTCCCATTTTCACTTCAGCCATACTATCACCCCCGATTCAACAACACTTAAACGAAACAAATCAGCTTAATGATAGCAGATCAATCGATGTTTTTTAGGTTTAAATCTTTAAATCGAATACAACTCGTTTTCGCCATGCAATGCAACAAGCTAACGAGTGGCAAGCGCGTCCATTTCGATACTCGGAAGTACCATGAGATTGCCCTACAAGCCAGCAACCGCCCGCACGACCTTTTAAACATATTCCCATGCTTAATTTGAAGAAATCGTCAAAAACCGCCAGTCTTCTTTCCTTGTTTAAGTGCCAGTAGGCTACCGCACGCAAGGGGGGTTCGTCTAATAATCCAACCCTCCCCTTGCGCACATCAAACTCACTCCTGACTTCGGCGGCGGCGAATTGCAACTGCAACAGCAATCACAGCACCGCAACCAAGGACCAGTAACACAGCAATCAGGAACTGGACCTTTTTGTCCGTAGGCAGTACGTTCTGCTGCTCTGCAGTTCCGGCTTCCTCACTCGAGCCGGACAAAGCCAAAGCGCCATCTTCATTCAACTCGCCCAAACCTTCCTGACCGGATGGTCTACCTAACACGCTGCAAACTCCCTGATTTTTCAACGAATCAGAACCTACATTCTGCCCACCATTCGAAGCTCCCGTGCAACCGGGCTCACCCGAACAGTCTGAGTCGCTTGGCTCTTCGGGGCTCGACGGGCCATCTGCATCGCCAGGATCCGACGGATTGTTTGGATTACCAGGATCGGAAGGGTCGCTTGGTGTATTGGGACCATCAGGATTATCTGGTTTGTCAGGATTATCTGGTTTGTCAGGATTATTCGGCCCATCAGGGTTATCGGGGTCCACAGGGTCAATGGGATCCACAGGGTCTACAGGATCGACAGGATCCACGGGGTCTACAGGCTCCTTCGCCTTCACCGTAAGCGTGCCAGGCTTAACCGTAACCGCAAAATTAGAATTGGATACGCTGGCACCAATTTCGTATTCTCCCGCAGGCGAAGTAACATCTGCCAAGCACGAATAACTTACGGCAACACCCGCCGTCGAAGCAGGGCTTATCAGACTCGATGTAAACGTCGGGTTTTCCTCCCCTTCAAAGCGTTCGGCATCGTCAACAATAACGAGCAACGGAGCAGGAGAAACGTCAACAGTAAGCTCAACATCGTTTGCCGCCGCATAATTCCTGCTCGCTGCCGCATGCGCCACCACACGCGTCTTACCTGCAGAAACGATGCTCGCATAGCTACCCTGAATCGAAATGGGGCTCGGTGAGCCATCCTCATTGGGAACAACCTCGTAGCTGACAGGCGTCTTGGCCGTGTTCTCAAACACAATGCCCGCATTCCCGTACGTAGCCGTATAGTCGGTCTTTCCTTCGATCACCTGCTCGGCAGGAGAAATAGTATAGGTAGCCACCTGAGAACCCGTCATATTCGGGTTCACTAGCTTCACTTCTACTGTATAGCTACCCGCATCGGTAGGAGCCTCGCTGGTCGGGCCATATTCCGTGCCATTCGCACCACGGTACGTTACCTCGTAATCTTCAGGCGCAACATCCTGAGCACTAACGGTTGCCCCATGCGAACTGCCGTCGTAGGTTACATCTTCGGCGGTTAGCTCAAGATACACAGGTTTCTTTACGATGGTGTACTTGATGGCTGCAGCACCTCTGTATCCACCGCTGTTCAACGTCGCCGTTGCACGGTAGCTGCCCGCATTAGTAGGCGGCTGGCTGCTTGAGTAATGGGTTTCCCCTATTCCCGTATACGTATAGGCAATGGCATCATAAAGATTCTCGGGAACGCCCGTAAGCGAAGGGCCTTGTGGCTGCCCGTTATAAACGAACATGCTGCCCGAAAATGCCAGGTCGACAATCTTCGGCTTTACCACCAGCGTAAAGTGAGCCGTTGCAGATTGCCCCGAATGATCGGTGCAAACAATGTCGAAGGCGAAAATTCCCGCTGAATCCGGCGTTCCCGAAACCATCAGGCCCTTTTCGTTGACTGTAAAAGTAACGCCATCGGGAAGCTTGGAACCCTGTTCAAGCGCATACGTGTAAGGGCTCGTCCCTCCCGTTGCGGGGTTGATCGAAGCTTTATATTCAGCGTGGGCGGTAGCTGGAGGCAGTGCGGTAGCATTGAATACCAGTGCTTCGGGCTCAACGCGAGACACAGTTGCGTGATTTGATTCGACTGTCGTTACGGTGCCCAGATACAACTGCGTAACCTGACAGTAATACTCCCCTGCATCGCCGGCTTGCACTTCCAGCGTTGCCGAATACGCACCTTCAACGGGTGTGCTCTGCCCGTTTTCGCCAACGCGGTACCACTGATAGGTAAGTTCATGGCTAGCTGCCGCACCGCTCGATATCGCCTCGTGATCACGCACACTTTGTGCCGCATCAGCCGCAATCGACAAGGTCGCACTTTCCCCTTCGCGCACGGAGATGTCTTGCGGCTGCGCATCAATTACGGGCGCCTCAGCTTCCACAAACGCAAAGGATAACGTCTGCGAAGATGTGACGTTCTTTAGCTCAAACTGGTAGGTGCCGCCCTTGTAGTCGGAAATATCAAAGCTTCCCTGTGAAGCACCCACGCCAGCGCCTTCATGCATCGCGGCAAGCGTGGTGTTCACGTGGTCAAGATAGCAGTTTTCATTGGGCGATGCCGTAAAGGTAAGACTCCCGCCAGGCATAACGCTTGCAGATTCGGGGTTAACCGTGCCGTTTTCAGCAGTGGCTGAAACCGCGTATTTCTGAACTTCCTTAAAGCGCGGAACCACCTTCATGTCGGCTTCGGGGTAGAACGTCCAGTTAGTATCGGTACTCAAAGGCCTTGCGTTTTCGACATCCCTGTCAGCATAGTCGTACCAACCAACGAACTCGAATCCGTCGTAGGGCACGGCAGAAAGCGTAACGGTGCTGCCCGTATCAACCGAGCGAACCAGGGCATAACCACCTTCGCTATAGGCATCCGAACCTTCAACATAACCGCCCTCGCGCGGATCAACAGCAACAACCTCAACTTGCTCCTTTACGTAATAAGCCGTGAAGGTCCTATTAGCATAGGCAGGTCGTGCCATAACAGGGCTGAAGCCCACTGGCACGCCCGCTTCGTCTGCCCAGTACTTGAACTTCCAGCCAGGGAAAGGAATAGTGACCAGCACCGATGCCGACTTATACGAGGTACCCGTTCCAGGAACCACCATACTGAATCCTGCACCCGCAGGATACGTGGCAACTTGGGTATCGAAGCCCGTCTCATAGAAAACGGCGGTAAGACGCATGTTCTCACGCGCAACACCCACATGTATGGCGTTGTAGCTCACAATAGCTCCCGCATCGTTCACCCAATGCGAAAAGTGCATGCCAGGATATGGAACAGCCATAGCCACAAAGGGGTCTCCCTTATCAACCTCAACCGAAGTGGCTGCCCCAAACGAACCAACCATAAAGGCAAAACCCCTAAACATAGAGCTTTGCGTTACGGCAATTTCAACCGGATCATCTGCCATAAACTGTGCATAGTACGACACGTCGGCACCAGCTTCGAATTCAAAGATGGCGTCGTTGCTTTCAATTACGTTGCCCGCTTCGTCGAGACTCCACCCCACAAAACGGTAGCCCTCGCCCGCCACGGCCTGCAGCGTAACGTTATCACCCGAAGAATACGTGCCCGTACCGAGCACCCTACAACCGCGCGCGCCCGCCTTACCGGAAACAACAGCCTTCGCAGAAACCGACACCTCGTAAGGGTCGGCAAAGCGCGCCTCAAGACTGAGTTCGCCGTTGCTGATATCGCGAATCAGATCCTCATCGATAGTAAACCAACAATGCGCATCCTTACTGAAAAGCGTAGCGGGCGCATTGCTGCTGACACCATTGCCGCCAGCGCCATTACCACCAGTACCCGAATCGCTGCCAGCTGCAGCTTCGTCGCCTTCGAACTCTACCAAATACCAACCCACGAAGCGCTTGCCGCTTGTAGGCTGAGCGTTCAGTTCAACTGTATCGCCGAATTTGTAGGTACCCGCACCCTGCAGCGCGCCTGAAGCATCAGGGTTTGCGTGCAAACTTACCAAATAGGAATCGGGCGCAAAAAAGGCAACGTAAGCAGCACTATCCGAAACATCAACAGTACATTCAGGCAGTTCGCTCACCGTATTGCCCTGCGAATCCTTCCAGCAATCGAACGTATAACCAGGCTTGGCAACTGCCGAAAGCGTGGTACGGTCGCCATTATTGAAGGTACCAAACCCGCTCGTGTAGCCCGCATCTGTAGGGGACGCAATGGCGCTCACCACGTACGGGTCTGAGCCAAACACGGCAGTCAGGGCAGCGTCGCCGCGAACCGTAAAGGTATAGGTTGCATTCGTGCTTACGCATACACCTTCGGAATACCATCCAACAAAGGAAGCACCCTCGTTCGGGGTTGCCGTAACCGTTGCCTGTTGGCCTGCTGCATAAGTGCCTGCACCTTCAACCGTACCAAAGCCCTCTGCCGCGTTAACAGCAACCGTAAACTGCTTTGCCTCGAAAACCGCACGGATTTCCGCGTTCGCCCAAGGAACGAACCGATATTCCGCATCAGTGCTTACCGTTGCGCCCGTTTCGTCCACCCATCGCTTGAACACATAGCCTTCGTTGGCGTAAGCAACAAGCTGTGCAGATCGTCCCGCGCCAATAGCCCCAGCGCCTTCAACCCTTCCAGCGGCCGCGTCTTCAACCAAGGTGCCCGTTGCATCGGCAACAACAGCACTTGCTTCAACGGTAAAATCCTGCTGTTTGAAGCGTGCAACATGAACATGGCTGCGCCCTTCCTTGCAGGTAAACTCGGCATCTCCTGACACCAATTCATCGCCCACATACCAGCCCTCAAACACATAGCCAGGCGCAGCGGTTGCCTTCAACCTCACATCGGAGCCGCGATCGGCGAACAAGCGGCTTGCCGTAACCGTGCCACCCTCTGCTGGGCTTGCCACGGGCAAACACACCACATCAAGAGGCTTGAAGGCGGCGACAATCGTACACTTTCCCGAAATGGGCGATTCCTCAGCGGAAAGCGTGCATTCCCTTTCCGTACTTACCAGCATCCCGTTTCTGTACCAACCCCAGAAAAGGAAACCAGGATTTGGCTCGGCAGCAAGATGAAGCGTCTCGTCCAAAGCATACTTGTCAGTATCAGGGTTCACTTCTTCGCCATTGCAGGTTACCTTGCCGCCCCAGTATGCATCAGCCGTGATAATAACGTCAGGGCCCTTCTTGAACACAGCCGTGTACGTTTCGTTCTTCGTCACGCATACGCGCAGCTCAGCTTCGGGATAGCGCTTTCCAGAAGTATCTTCCCAATAGGCGAACCAGTACTTGTCGTTGGGCGTTGCCTTTATGGTGACGTGACAGCCGTAGGGTAGTTCGACCGACCCCATGCCAGGATACCCCACGATCTCAACTTCACCGTGAGGGTTTATACCAGGGAGTAAGCCATCGATTTTGACGCCGACCTCATATTTCTTCGCTACGTACACCGCGCGAACAACGGTGTCGCCATCGGGAACAAACTCAAGATGCGCCTCATCGGTGCCCATAAGCACGTCTGATTCGCCACGATACCAGCCCTTGAAGGTGTAGGCATCGCGCATGTTTTCGTCCAAGCTTGCGGAAAGCACCACAGGTTTGCCCACAACGCATTTCCCATCACCGACGATGGTACACTTGCCCGCCAAGGCGCTTGCGGGTTCAACCTCTACGCTAACCGTGCAGGTACGATTGAACTTGGCCACCAGATGCCTATCCGTTTCAGCAACGAAGGAATAGGTAGGGGTTTTCGAAATCTCGACAGCACCTTCAAACCACCCAACGAATTCATACCCTTCCCCCGGGGTAGCAACCACCGTAGCCTGTTCGCCGGGTCGCACTATCTGCCTGTCAGGCGCAGAATTGCAGCCCGTCACATCATCGGCTGCACTGCCCTCGACATCGACAGAGGTGGTGATGGTCACGTCCTTCTCGAACTCGGCAGTCAGCTTCACCACATCGGGCGTAGCATCGGTGATGGCCATCTGCATATGCGGCAGCGTGGAGCGCTCGATACCGTCTTCCTTCCAGCACACAAAGTGATAACCGGGGTTGGCAATGGCGTCAAACTCAGCAATGGTGCCCTCGAAGTGAACGCCCCCGCCTTTTACGATGCCGCCAGCCTCAGGCTGAGCGGTTGCGATGATTTCAGCGGTATGATCACCCTTGGGCTTATCGGGGTCGCGGTCGTGCTTGTGCTTCTCGAAAATCTCCTCGATTTCTTTAAGGGCCTTACCCCCTACTTCTACGAGTTCTTCGATAGTTTCCGCTTCGCCGACTTCGATGATGGCCGGAACCGCGATTGGGTCGACGAACTCGCCGAAACCACCAGCCGTTGAGGCAACAATCGCCACACCAAGCGCCGTGATCAGGGCAGCCTGTAGCGCCTTAAATGCCTCATCCCCGTCCGACGTAGGGCGAAAATGAGCAGTAAGCTGAGTATCTCCCGTAAGCGTAAAGGTATAGGATCCGCTTTCTGAAACATCCACTCGGTTACCCGCCGCATCGGTAACGTAGTCGAGCACATAGTACGGCTCAGGAATGGCAACCACCGTAACGCTCGAACCAATACCGTAGAGCCCTGTTTTAAGGAACGAGCCTTGGGGGCTGCCGTCTTCCGTGGTACCGTCAACATCAAGCACAACGCTTGCCTGTTGTGCGCAATACCACGGAGTTATCTCAACCTGCGCTTGACCGTTAGAAGGAACCACATAGTCGCAGGTCAGGCTGTCGCTGATTAAGCTTTCGTTACCGCTTTCCCCTTCGTACCAGCCACGGAACTGCGCGTTGTCGGTGGTAGCGGAAAGCGCTACCGTCTCGCCCGCGCTGCGATAGCAGTTGCCAACCGTCGGGATCACATGCGCGTAGGCCTCGGAGAGGTCGGTCGACTGCGCCGAGTTGATGTGAACCGCGACGTCTTTCAGCGTGAAACGCGCCTCGACGCTCATATTCATATCCGGCTTGAACACGCACACGCGCCGCTCGCTCAAGCATGCGCCCGTTTCCTTGTCATACCAGCCCACGAACTCGATGTCGTCATCGAGCATGCCGAGCCGTTCGGCGTCGAGCGCGACGAATTGACCGGCGAAAAGGAACCTCGAACCCGAAACGTTCGGGACCTCAACGCCCTCCATAAGCGCTCTCCCGCCTAAGTCAATCGTCTGCGAGTAATCGACATTCACTGCAACTACCGGGTCGATAGGCTTGCCAGGGTCGGGGTCAGGCTGCTCCTTTTCCCTGAGGATAGCAACGGGATCACCCTTTCCCTCAACGGTATACGAAACGGTCGCGGAGCCCTCGCTCCCAACGATTCGGTAAGCGCCATCTGAATAGGCCCAATAATCGATTGACCATTTCGAGGAATCGTAGTTGCACGTGATCGTTACCTCTTTGCCGGGATATGTGGCGAACGTTTCTCCATAATTACAGTTATCGGCAACGATAGAGAACGTCACGTCTTCGACTTCGTTCCCATCCGCGAGATTAAGCCGCGCCTTCGGGGAAACCACGATCTCGTCGGCGAACACGGCAGTGAGCACGATGGAACGCTCGACGGAAAACTCGTACGTTTTCTTCTCGGAAAGAACGTTGCCCTTCTCATCAGCCCAATAAGCGAAGAGCCTGCCGTCGAGCGTCGTTTCGGCGCTCACCGTGCACGTATCGCCCAAAGCAAACTGGCCGCCGCCCGTTGCCGTTTCTCCCAGCTGAGCGGTCGGGCTCTCCACGTACACGGAAAACGCCGTGTTCCCCTCTTCTTGTAAAATACCTGATGAATAGGCGTTAAGAAGATAGTCGCCGTCGTTGTAGGTCACGCGCACGGGAGCGCCGTCGTCGGACGACTGGAAAACCGACCCGTTATCGGGGCTGAAAGAGAAGAATTGACTAAACGCATAATTGCTCGCGAGGTCGGCGTAGTCGAAAGTGTGCTGCGTACCATCATAGTTGAACTTGACTTGCATGCCACCAAGGGAAACTACGTCCCCTTTTTGGTATACAAGCCTGTTTGGATCGCTTACAACGCTGATAGACAGATACTTCGAAGCATCGTAGGGCAAGTCGTAATTACACGCCTCCCAATCACGTTTGACTTCGCTATTTTGATACAAATCGAGCGAACGTGTAGGAACGAGAACTTTTATAAAGCCATTCGGAAACGTCTGGGAATCGACAAGCACCGCATGGTCACACTGGAAATATACGAAGCTGAGTTTGGTTTCGGCGAACGCTTCCTGTGGGATCTGGGTTATTTTCGACCCTTTTGGCAGAACAAGGCCACCGCTCATATCGGTATTTTTGAAGCAGCTTTCACCTATGCTTGAAACGGTCGTATTCGTTTCAAGGCCCGTAAGGCGCAGACTTTTGCAGTCCTTAAACGCACAATTTCCGATAGTGGCGATTCGTTCATTCGTCCCTAGGCCCGTATCGATCAAATGATCGCACCCAACAAAAGCGTATTCATTAATGGCGGTTACCGACGTATTGGCGCCTAACCCTGTATCGGTAAGGCCATAGCAATAAGCAAAGGCCTCAGTCCCTATCGACTGAATGGTCGTGTTTTTGTCCAGACCCGTTTCAATAAGGTCATAGCACTGACTAAAAACACCGTCGGGAAGTGAGGTAAGACCCTGTATTTTATCTAAGCTGGTGGTGGTGAGACCGCAACACGAAAAGCAACCGTAACCCATTGCCTGAATAGTAACGGGTTCGTTAAGGGTAAGGCTGGTTAGGCTAACACAGGTACCGAACGCCAATTCACCAAGATACCCAATGCTCATTCCCGAAAAGTCAACCAAAGCTAGATTACGGCAGTCATGGAAGGCGGAATCGTCAATCGAGTCAAGCGTTTTGCCCTCGAAGCGCACCGATTTCAGGTTATGGCAACTGGCAAATTGGAGATAACGAATAGAAGTAACCTCAGAATCTACGATGAGGTTAGCAACATAACACGGCTCAACAGGGGTCGCACCTTCTAGCGACTGCTTGAGCGTACCCGATTCGTCGCATTCGTAGATGTTACCGTCTGCCATAAGCTTGCCGTATTGACGCACGTAATCAATCGAAGACGAGTCCGATATTGAGCTGCTGGCAGCATCGCTGGAGGTAGCGGTAGATTCACTGGCGCCCACTTTGTCGGCAGAGTCGTTTTCTCCTGCGGAGTTTTCAGAATCGGACCCAGAAGCGCCAGCATCCGTATCAGCACTCACGGCAGTATGAACGCCGGACTCTTCAGCAAATGACGACGAAGGAGCGATAGGAATAAACGACACTGCCAGCGTAAAACTTAGCAGCACACGTAAAGCAATATCGAAAATACGAGCACTTTTCTTCACAGGATTCACTTCCAATCGCAGAAAAACGCAGGTTCAGGTGTATGTAAACAGTATGGTGAAAGTATACAGGAATCACCCATAATCCCCTACGCTTAAGTCAAACGCGAATACACTCGCACCACCAAAGAGGAACGCCAAGCGCTTCTATCCTGTCGCCATCAAACCCAAATACGACTCGGTAAACGAAAGACACCCGCCCCGTTGCACAAAACCGGTGCGAACCTAGAGCCGTGGCCACCAAGCACGAGTACGTTCGCACCACTAAAAAAGCGCAGCAACACCGCTATCCGCGCGCGATGTAGCGAGGGTACCACTTCTGAAACCACGCGGTAAAAACGCCCATCAACGCAGGAAGGACCGAATTGATGGCACCGACAAGGCTGGTCGCGTCCGTCTGCATAATGAAATACGTCCAAATGGGCGTAATCAGGTAAAGCACTCCCCACGCCGCGGTCAGGATGCGGTTTGTTCTCATAAAAATCGGGTTACGCAACGCCGCTTCCCCGTTGTAGTTGTTTTTAGAGTAATGCGCGGTTAATGGCACTTTTGCAAAGCAGGAAACAGTCCACATCGCCCCGAACAGGAAGTACGACGTTGGGATTATCAGGGCAGGCGATGCTCCCGCCAGCAACGCAACGGAACATGCACCTACTCCTAAACCAGAAATCTGGTCATACAACGTAGCCTTTGTCCGATGCATCAAAACAGGCAGCAGCACACATACCGCCACACTGATCAGGCTACCCCAGAAGCTATCGATGGCTGCTGCAATCCAGAACACAATCCAGGGAATCAAGAGGAGCAGCATGTTGGTTTTTGGCTCGCTGGCGTTTTTGCCACCGTCCGCACCTTTGTCGTTAGCGGACCTGCTCACACCCGACTCGCTTTCGCCCGTATTCGCACCCGAACTCGTAGCCAAGCCGAAATACTCATCCCAGTGCATCATCAGGTCGAAATCGCCCTCCACGGAGTACAGATGCTTCATGAGCGCTTCATCTCCAGCAATCTCGCCGCTTGCAATTGAGCGCCAAACATCAAAGGGCGTGTTGATGCGTGTGGTGCACTCTGCGTCGAAACCTTCTGCGGGCTCTTCCTCAACCCGGCTCCCCTTCGCCCCAAGGGTAATGCGATAGACCTTGCCGATGTCGGTATAGTTCATGTCGAGTAGAACATCGTGCCCCGGCCAAGCCTCTTTGCAGTAAAGGGCCGCCATCTGCCGGGTGAACACCAAGCTAGGATCTTCCTTCTCCCCTGATTCGCCCACACCCCAGCTGGCATCTGCCATTGTCTCAAATACGTCGCGCGGGAATAGGTTCTGGTCGAGCTTGCTGCGAGTTTCTCCCGTAATGCCGCCAGAAACGAATTCCTCACCCGCTTTCTTTACCCAAGAAAGGTACTCGTCGGTGCGCTCCGAAAGCTCTTTCACCCTGAAAAGCTCACCTTGGCCGCAGAAAAGCGCGGTATAGCTACCCTTTCCACACAGTCGGTCGTACAAGCTAGTAACGCAGTCGTAGTTGCCCTTCGCGGTATAGAAACCACACGTAGAAATAACTACGGTGCGTTTGCCGCTCATGTCGTAGCGAGAAGGATGCCCGCCGCTTTCCGTTTCTGTACTCATGAACGGAAGAGACATAGGAAGCTGACGGTCGATGAGGGTTTTCAGCTGACCGGGCAACCCGAAGTAATACAGAGGGAAGCTCCAAACAACAACATCGGCCCACAAGATTTTATCGATAACCCCCTGCATGTCGTCGTGAATGCAGCAGGTACCCGGCGTCTTGCTCCAACAGGAAAAACATCCCAGACAAGGCTTGATGGTAAGCGAACTGATGCTGAGGGTTTCGACCGTCGGTGCCTGCCCGTGGGTGCATTCTTCCTGCGTAGCAATTCCCTGCAAGAATGCGCTCGTCAAACGCCAAGTATTGCTTCGTTTGCCCTTGGGGCTACCATTGATTGCCAGGATGTTCATTGGGCGCTCCTCAATTCGGCGGCGCATTGTTCAGCCCAGTCGATGTGCATCTGAAGGCTCCTTCTGCCAAAATCGGCGGTCATGTTCCAGTAGAGGCTATGATCTTGCAAGCCTAATTCGTCTTCAAAATAGTTGATACTCTGATCAATCTCAGAAAAGGCAGCAAGCTGTTCGCGGCATGCCTTCACAATGCCTTCGAAATATGCCACGTTTTCTTCCCTACTCCGGTTCCCCAAGAAGAACACCTGCATCAATAAGGGCACGCGTGTAGCTCCTGCAGCGCAGTCAGAGGAAAGCCAGCTCAGAAGTTCGGTGCGACCGCTTTCTGTGATGGAGCAGACGTTCTTATTGGGTTTTTCGCTTTGCTCGACGGTGGTGATGGTTATCCATCCATTTTTTTCGAGGGTGCGTAACTCACGGTAAATCTGACTGCTTTGAGCCTGCCAAAAGAAATTTAGAGACTTGTTAAAAACTTCCCTGATCTCGTAACCAGTCATGTCGCCGTAATTCAGAAGGCCAAGTATTCCATGTTTTAACATCGCTCTCTCCATGTTAAGGCTATTCCACTTGTATATTAAGATTATAGACCACTAATGGAATATACCAAAACACAAAAATGTAATAATTTGGTAAAGCCGGGATTCAGACGCATGAACAACTTTGCGATACAATATCAAACTTGCTTTATGCCAAACACAATGATCTACCCCGCGATTTCGTCAAGCTGCCTCTAACGAGCGACCTCCGACGTGACAGGCCGGTGCTCTAACCAACTGAACGAAGTTAATCCTTAGAAGAAGTATTTACCTTTGATGGGGAGGTTCGATTCACCCTATTCAAAATCTTCCAATAATGAGGAACAAAGGAACATACAAGAAGCGATATTGGGACATGGGTTCATTCCACTCAATGGGTATCTATGGCACTCTTTCATAAGGAGCATAAGGAGCGCATAACCTTGATGACACATGTGAGAAAGGGCACGAATATGAATAGCGATGTTAAGAAAAGCGTTGATGCGAAAACGCAGTATTTTAATGAATACCTCGTCGTGCCTGATGGCCTAAGACCTGAAGTAGATGCATTCTGCAGCGAGGTAGTCTCGCTTGGTGAAGAGTGCGCAGATTTCGATACCTTCGAGAATCGCTTCGCGTCTGAAGGGCTTTCAGAAAAGTTTGTGGCACTCATCTGCCAATGCACCCAGAAAGCCTCCCCGCAAACAAAAGAACAACGGCGGGAATCACTCAAAACCGCCAAAACCATGATGTACGAAAATCGAAAAGATGCAGCAGAATACCTTGCAGATTCAGTACTAACAACTGCTAGAGTTGAGGCCGAGGGTCACATTCTCAAGGAAAATAGAGAGCGAATGATCAAAGAGGACACTATGGGTGACTACACAAGAACAAAGAATGCGATAGAAGATGGTGTCGGCCTCTTCGGGTTCCTATTGAATAAGTTCAGGAAGTAGCAAGGCCAAAAATGGCAAAACCTACGTTGCCTCCTAGTAAGCGAAGCGGCTCCACTCTACCCCTCGTACGCTTCATCAACCAGCCAGCAAGTCTTCCCGTCGGTAAGAATGGTGCGCGAAGCACGAGAAACAGTTGCAATTCGCTTGATACTATCGGTGCAGGCTTGGGCTTCGTCCCTAGTGCTCGCTTCAGCTGAACGTAAATCTGACTGCATTCCTATCTTAGATACAAGAAGATTCTGTTTAGCAGCAGCACGAGGAGTCATCGAGATCAAACCCTTCAAACGCCCCTTGCCCGACCCCTTTGGAAGGGCAATAGGCGCGCCCTTTATCGCACCAATTCTGATCTCCAAAACCCAGCTACCGTTGCGCGTTTCTTAAGGAATCCCTGCGATTTCTCGAGGATGCGTTCCTGCTCAATCAGAGAACTCCTTTCGTCGGTTGCGCCATCGTAATACATACGGGTAACGGCAAGCGCGGATAGCGCACGAAGGCTCAACCCAAACTGATCCTCGTAAGAATGAAGCTCGTCCACTATCAGCTGAAGCTCTTTCTGACTCGCTTTCGCATCCCTGGCCTTCCCTTCAAGGGCGCCCAGCTGCAAAGTAGCCCAATCAACAACCGCCCCGACATCGTTGTAGCAACGTTCAATTTCGTTGCGTGCCGCGCGCAGCGCATCGGGCTTCTGTCGGTAGTCGTCATAGAGCCTTGAATACGTTTTGGCAATGTCCAAGGCATTCATGAGCTTAGCCTTCTGCTCGTCGGCAATCATCGAAACAACCTTGTTGAGCTTCTCGTCAATGCTGTGGAGGCTATCGCTGATCTCGGTCATATAGCCTGGCCAACCACCATCGCAGCAGCGGCAATCGCCACATGGGCACTTGACGGTGACGTAACGTCACGCGCGATAATAGGTTGCTAAACTACTTTGCGATTCCACGTGTGAGAGGAGCACGGCATGCCTGCATACAAAGATGATCTGATGACAGTTGGCGAACTCGCCCGGCGCGTGGGCGTGACCGTGCGCACCATCCAGTACTACGACCAAAAGGGTCTGCTGCACCCCAGCTCCAAAAGCGAGCAAAACCAGCGCCTCTATTCGACCGACGACGAGGAGCGCCTCTATCGCATCCTCACCCTCAAGTTCCTCGGCTTCTCGCTCGCGCAGATCAAGGAAGCAGAGGGCATCGACGACTGCCAGAAGCTCTCCGGCGCGCTTGACCATCGCATGTGCGAGCTGGAACGCGAGAGCATGGAGATCCTGCGTAACATCAACACCATCAGCAACCTCAAAGAGCACCTGGCTGCGAGCGAGAGCGTGCGGTGGAGCGACTTCGCCCAAGCCATCAGCGATATGCAGAACCGTGAAGACGTGCTGTGGATGGCCATCAACGGGGAGGGCTGCGACGAGAGCAGCGTCCCAGAGCTCACCCACGAGGCGGTCGACCGCTGGCACGAGCTCATGGGCGATACTATCGAGGCCATGCACGACGGCGTGCAGCCCCGAGGCGAGCGCGGCCGCGAGCTGGCAGCGCGCTTCGAGCGCCTCGGCGGTATGTCCAGCGCCCTGACCGGCCTCAAGCGCCTCGCCAACCAGCGTACACAAGGCCCCAAGAAGTACGGTCGAGACTTCTACGCGGGCATCCAACGCAGAACGCTCAGCTTCCTCAAAGACGCGCTCGAGGCGCTGCACGAGCAGGCGTGACGCGCGACCCACTCACACTTGCGCAAGGCGTTCCATTCGGAATGCGCCGCCGACCCATCCGCACCCCCCAAGTATCATTATGTTGAGCGAAGCGCGCAGCGCGGAGTCGAAGCATGTAGCCGCGGCTCAACGTTGGCTCGCATCTTGACAATATGTTCATTGCGATAACAGGAAGCCCTAATCTCCTGATCCATAGGTCCTCTTCGGAACAGATCGTGGGTTAGCATCGGGGCGCACAGAAACCCTGGCGCCAAACAGGGCGCCCGACCAGATCACGGCCTTGATCGGCATGCCGCGCCGCTCGCCAACTTTTTCTCGTGCAGCACTTGACCATGACGCAGCGGACTGCAACAGCCGCGAGCTAACAACGGTCGAGGGCAAGGCGATGATCGAGCAGATCGCGCGCGCCGGCTTCAAAATCATGATTTTCAGCGGCGGTGAGCCGCTCATGCGCGATGACATTTTCGAGCTCGTGGCGCACGCCGCGGCCCAGGGTCTGCGCCCTGTGTTCGGCAGCAACGGCACGCTGATCACCGACGAGGTCGCGCGCAAACTCAAGGAGGCCGGTGCGTGCTCCATGGGCATCAGCATCGACAGCCTCGACGCGGCAAAGCACGACGCCTTCCGCGGCGTTGCGGGCGCCCACGCAGACACCCTCGCGGGCATCGAGGCATGCAAGCGCGCGGGCCTCAACTTCCAGATCCACACCACCGTGGTCAACTGGAACCGCGACGAAATCTGCGACATCACGGACTTTGCGCAAAGCATCGGCGCGGTCAACCACTCGATCTTCTTTCTCATCCCCGTGGGGCGCGGCAAGTACATCGAGGAGACAAGCCTCAAGGTACTCGAGAACGAAGCGCTGCTCCAAGACATCATGCGCAAGGCCGCAGACGTCGACATCGACGTCAAACCCACCTGCGCGCCGCAGTTCACGCGCGTCGCCGACCAGCTCGGCATCCCAACCCGCTACACGCGCGGCTGCCTGGCCGGCCTCACCTACTGCGTTATCGGCAGCGAGGGCATCGTGCGCCCATGCGCGTACATGACAGAGAACGCCGGCGATGTGCGCGAACAACCCTTTGATGAGATCTGGGCAACGAGCCCCGTGTTCGAGCGCCTGCGCACGCAGGCTTACGGCGGCAACTGCGGCGAGTGCGAGCACAAGAAGCATTGCGGCGGCTGCAGGGCGCGCGCGGCGTACTACCACGACGGCGACTACATGGCACAAGACGACTACTGCGCCTACGGGCAGAAGCTCGGCTGCATGGGCGTCTAAGCTCTGACGGCAACAGCCCGCTGCTCGGCAGCGACACGAGACCGGCGAGCAATCAATCGACGAAAACCAGCGGCGCCACAATCGGCAGCCGCACCAACAAGACAAGGAGAATCGCATGAAGAGAATCGCAACAAAGACCTGCGCATGCATGTGTGCACTGGTCCTGGCGACAAGCGGGAGCGCGATGGTCGGATGCTCTGGTAACAGCTCCGGCAACGACGGCGCGCAGCAGGGCGCGACAAGCCAGGAGGCCGGCTACACCTTCACGGACGATCTGGGCAACCAGGTAACCGTGAACTCCCACGAGCGCGTCGTCGCGGGCATGGGCAGCTTTGCGAACATCTGGGAGCTTGCCGGCGGCACGCTCGTCGGCGCGTCCAGCGATGCATTTTCCGATTACCACATCGAATCCAAGGCGGAAAAGGTCGGCGATTTCTCTTCTCTCAACGCGGAGTCCATCATCGCCCTCGACCCTGACTTCGTCATCCTGACTGGTGCAAACTCCGGCCGCGGCGGCGGCGTCGCACAGACCGACCTCAAGGACACCCTGCAGGCGGCGGGCATCGCCGTGGCGTACTTCAACGTGACCACCTTCGACGACTACCTGCGCATGCTCAAAACCTGTTGCGATATCACCGGTGACACCAAGGCATACGAAGAAAACGGCACTAACGTCGCCGAGAACATTGCCGCCATCAAGAAGAAGGCCGAGGGCAAGAGCGCTGGCAGCGTCGCGGTGCTGACCACGTACTCCGGCGGCACGCGCGTCCAGGCGTCCTCGACCCAGACCGGCACCATGCTCGCCGAGCTGGGCGCAAGCAACATCACCGACGCCGACAAGAGCCTGCTGTCCGACTACAGCCTGGAGTCCCTGGTCAAGGCCGACCCCGACTTCATCTTCCTGCTGCCGATGGGCGACTCCGACGAGGCAGCGCAAAAGGCCCTCAAGGACCAGACCACGGCTAACCCGGCTTGGAAGGAGCTCACCGCCGTCAAGAAGGGTCGCGTCATCACGCTCGACCCCAAGCTGTTCCTCTACAAACCCAACAACAACTGGGATGACGCGTACGAGGAGCTGTACGAGGCCCTCTACGAGGACCAACACGAGCAGAAGTAGCACCTGATCTTGAAGGAGATACAGACAACAAGCTTACACGGGGAGCGCAGGCACGCTTTACAGGCAAACGGACGATTCGTGGTGGCCATGGTTGCCGCAGCGGTGCTACTGGGATGCACCGCGGTGCTCGGCATCGTTATCGGCTCGACCTCCGTCGGCATAGATGACGTGCTCGCGCTCGCCTTTGGCGCGGATGCTGAGCAGACAGCGGCAAACGTCATCTGGAACATCCGCCTGCCGCGCGTGCTCGCCGCGCTTCTTGCCGGCGCCGCGCTCGCGCAGGCAGGTGCGCTCATCCAAGCTGCGCTCGACAACCCCCTGGCTAGCCCGAACATAATCGGCGTGAACGCGGGCTCGGGTTTCTTCTTGCTGCTGGCGGCGTGCACGTTCCCCAACGCCTTTGGGCTCGCTCCCGTAGCGGCCTTCCTCGGCGCGCTGTGCGTAGCGGGGCTCATTTTTGCTGTGGCGGGCCTTGGGGGCTCGTCACGCCTCACCGTCGTGCTCGCCGGCATGGCGTTCACGTCGATCTTCACTGCAGGCATGAACACGATCCTCATCGTGAATCCGGACGCCTACGTGGGAGCCTCCGGATTCTTGATCGGCGGCCTGTCCGGCGTCAAACTGGACGAGCTCATCGTCCCCAGCTGCGTGATCTGCGCGGTGCTGGTGCTCGGCCTGTTGCAGGGCACGCAGCTCAACCTGCTCTCGCTGGGCGAGCATCAGGCACACTCCCTGGGCCTCAATGTCCGACGCACGCGCCTTGTCGCGCTGGTGTCTGCCGCCGCACTTGCGGGTTGCGCAGTGAGCTTTGCAGGTCTCATAGGATTCGTGGGGCTCATCGTCCCGCACGCAGTCCGCACGCTGGTGGGCCACGACAACCGCCGCGTCCTTGCGATGGCGCCGCTGCTGGGCGGGCTGCTGGTGTGCCTGTGCGATCTGCTCGCCCGCACGTTGTTCTCCCCATATGAGATTCCCGTCGGCATTGTCTTGTCGCTACTAGGCGGGCCATTCTTCGTCTACCTGATCTTGCGCTGCGGGAAGGGAGGCCTCAATGGCTAGCGTACAGCTGAGCGACGTGTCCTTTGGCTACGGCGAGCGTGCCTTGTTCAGCAAGCTGACCCTCGAGCTCGCTGAAGGCAAGGTGACGAGCATCATCGGCCCCAACGGCTGCGGCAAGTCATCGCTGCTTAAGCTTGCAAGCGGCATCTGCAAGCCCTGGAAGGGCAGCATCGGCGTGTTGGGGCGCGACGTCAGCGCGCTCTCCTCCAAAGAGCGCGCGCGTCTGTTAAGTTTATTGACGCAGGAGCACGCCGCACCGCCCATGAGCGTGCGGCGATTGGTGGCCTGTGGTAGGTACCCGCATCACGGGATACTCTCAACGATGGATGCTGCCGATTACGAAGCAGTGGAGCGGGCACTTGAGGCGTGCAGGCTGGCAGACCTTGCCGAGCGCCCGACAGCTGAGCTTTCCGGCGGCCAGCGGCAACGCACCTTCATCGCCATGGTCCTGGCGCAAGACACGCCCATTGTGCTCTTCGACGAGCCGACCTCGTTTCTCGACGTGTCCGCGTGCTACGAGGTAATGGAGCTGATGCGCTCACTCAAAGAGGAGCATGGCAAAACCGTCGTCGCGGTGATCCACGACATCGATTTGGCGCTCAGGTACTCCGACGAGGTATGCGTCATGCACGATGGCAAGCTACTAGCCCAAGGAGCGCCGCAAGAGGCCGAAGTGCTAGCGGCAGTCGAAGACGCCTTCGACGTACGCATTGAGCTGCTTCACGGCGAGCTGGGAAGCCTGTACGCGCTGTGGCGGCGCCAGCAGCGCTGAGGATCGCAAGCCGAAGGCAAGCTGCCAGGGCGCGCGTGGACACGGCCACGACGCCTCTCATCTGTTGGGACCCGCCTGTCTGCTGCCTCGGCGAAGTCCACGGTGGCGGAAGCCTCGGAGAACAATGTAGCCTATGCGCTGGTTCTGTTCGAAACCGCATGCTATACACTCAATTGGCTGCTGGGCGAAAGCTCCATTTGCGGTTGGATTACCGCCGCGATGGCAATCATCGTCCTTTACTTGGAGACGCTGCCTGAGGGCGTGGCCCGACTGCAAGCGTTAACAACCATTCAGCTAGAACTAGGGTTGCTGTTCATCATACTGGGCGCAACAGGCTTATCGAAAAAACTTAATACGCTAATGCCTGCAGCCCTTAAAGGCGGTATCGTTCTTGGCGCGGGCATCAACTCCGTTGCAGCCCGTTTGAAGGAAGGCGGAACCGTCGACACCGCAACCATCGGCTGCCTTGTTGGACCTACCGTTGTATGTCTGTTCATGTTCAGCCAGCGCATCCGCGAACACATGGCAACTAATAAGCTCTTGAGCCTTCTTGGCAATTATAGCTTCCTGTAGGCAGTCCTTATCCTCTTCGTGGTTGGTGGCCTTACCGGCGACTTCGATTACCAGTTCTCGGGCAAAATTATCGTTATCCCCGACTTCGCCACGGTGTCGCCGTTCTGCATAGGCTTTACACCCGACCCAGCCACCTGGATCACAGCAATCCCCTATGCAATTACTGCATGGATCATTGCTTACGGCGACTTCATTACCGTCCAGGAGCTTGGCTTCGCCGCCTTTCGCGAAGATGAGCACATCGAATTCGACGCTAACCGCACTAACGTCATCTGCGGCATACGTAACGTTATTCTTTCGCTGTGCGCTCCCTACCCTGCACTCGCTGGCCCGCTGATCCCTCCGTACTGCATCGCAACGTATGCTCGTTATCACCAGGGCGGACGCGAGGCGATGGACTCAATCTACGATGGCTCCGCCACCAACCTGATCTTCGCAGTTCTTAGCCTGTTCATCTACCCGCTGTATGAAGCTTCGCTTGCAGCATCAGGTACACTTCTCGTAGTTATCATGGTTATCCAGGGCTTCGTATGCGCCCAAATCGACTGCAACATGCTGCGAGACGATATGGACAAGGGCCTTGCCGGCATGGGTGCTGGCCTGGTTGTTACCCGTGGTGCCACAGTTGCCTTGCCTGCTTCAATCATCCTGTACCTGCTCTTGTGCAACAACAAGAAAATCAAAGAAGACTACCGCCTGAATAAGGAAATTCAAAGTCAAGAAGACGAGGAAACCGAACGCCAGCTGGCAATTCTCGAAGCAAGGATGCGCGGTGGCAAAGCCGAAGATGGCATGCCTGTCGAACCCACGAAAAAGGAATGAGGTAACCGCCGAAACCTATACACAAGGCATTGGAAATTACCCTTCGCAGGGATCCTGCATCGCAGCTAGCTGGACATGCAGATTAAACCGATAGCAACATTTCAGCCAAGGACTGGCTTTGGAATTCTGAATTGCCTCCCATTTCTCGTGTCCAAGAAATGGGAGGCAATCACAGTAGAAAAACCGCCAACCTCACGCTCGGTGTGCCGTCCCCTATGCGCTACTTGCGATCGGTGGTGCGCCGTGCGCGTACCCCACGGCGACGGCTGATCGTTGCAGTGAAGCCGGCGCCCGCCGCAACGATAGCAGCCAGAATCGCATGCAGGAATGTCCAGTCGCCCGTCTTGGAGAGGAAGGCATCACTGCCATCCTGGTCGTCGGGGATTGGAGCGGCATCGTCGGTAACGGAAATGTACGCGGTACCATCTTCGCCGTTTTCGATAGCCACCTTCGAAGAGGCGCCCAGAGAATCGCCGTCGAGTTTAACGGCACCATCGGCATAGACGACAAGTGTTACTGGGTCGATCGCCACATAACCATCCGGTGCCTGCGTTTCCGTCAAAACATATTTATTGCCTTCTGTAGAGCCGACAAGCTGCATGCCCTTGAACGCCACGCCATCGCCGTTGGAAGTAAACGTCTTGGTGGCAGAGCCATCGGGGAACGCGCCAGAAAGGGTGAACTGGGCGCCTTCCAATGCTGCACCCTGCTTATTCTGCTTGTTCAGGCTTACCTTCAGCGGCACATCGGCGCAGGTAATGCCAATTCCACCTTGATCATTGGAAAGCGTCCATGCCTCAGGAGCGGTGGAGCGCTGAACGAGGCAAATGGAGCCATCATCGTTTACTGCAAAGCGAAGCGTATCCTGCACAAGCTCGTAGCCTGCGGGCGCTTTCACCTCGGTAAGAAGGTAGCTCTCGCCTGCGACAAGGCCCTCTATTGAAGACGCCTGGCTGAACTCGCCCACTGTTTCACCGCCAAGGATCTGCGCCTCGACATCAGCTATGCGCAAGTTGCCCTGGCCGTTCACGAGGATGCGCTTCTTCCCTGGCGCTATCTGTCCAGAGCCCTGGGCAAAGCTGCCCTCAAGGTCGAATTCGGCACCGGCAAGTGCCTGGCCGCCCTCGGCGGATATCTTGGAAAGCATCACGCTGGTAGGCTCGTCAACGGCAGTTATCTGCGCAATGCCCTCGGTATCTTCCGAAACGGTCCAACCCTGCGCACCGGCATCCGCATCAAGGGCATTGCCCTCAGCATCCACCGCCACAAGCATGCCGTCCGTCTTCACCATCACGTTCAGCGGTTCGGCGATAAGCTTGTAGCCCAGCGGCGCGCGCGTCTCGGAAATCTTATAGATGTTGCCGGCAACCAGCAGAGACGACCAGCCCTCTGTCCATCCGTCGATACCCACCGTCATGACATCGGTGGATTCCTCCGTGCTGCCTGCGAAGACGCCCGTCACCGCGAACTCAGCACCCGCCATGAAGCCAGGATCAGCCGATCCGGCTTCTTTGCCGCCGATTGCGCGACCCTGCTTAAGGATACGGAACTCAATTGCCTTGTCGGCAGCAACGATTGATGCAGAGCCACTCTCTACAGACCAGCCCCACGCCTCGCCGGCAGGAACCACAGCGCCGTCGTTGCCCATGGCAAATACGAAGGGCTGCGTATTCAGTTCGTATCCTTCGGGGGCGCGCGTCTCGGTAAGGGTATACTCCTCGCCTGCGACAAGACCCCGGATAGTGTCAAGGCCCTCGCCATCGGCAACGGCAGAAGCGCCCGAAACGGTAAGCTTGCCGTCAGCACCCACGATCACCTTGGCAGCGTCGTTGCCCAAGCGCTCGACTGAGCCACCCTGACCATCGCTGAATGCGCCCTCGAGCGTGAACTCGGCACCGCCAAGCGCCTCGTTTGAGTCGATGTCCACCTTGGACAGGGATACCTCGGTAATGGCGTCGGTGGCGGTAACCACTGCCACACCGCCCTCCGTGGAAACCGCGAAGCCCTCAGGGGCTTGGCCTGCGACGGAAAGGGTGCCGTCGCCGTTCACCGTAAAGGAAAGCATGCCATCGATGAGCTTATAACCGACAGGCGCTTTTTCCTCTTCAAGGGTGTACGTGCCGCCCACAACCAGCTGCGCATCGAGCGAGGTTTTACCGTCCGCTCCTGTGACCAGGGTCTTTGTTTCAGTGGTTCCGTCGGCAAAGATGCTGCCCTCTGCCGGTGTCACGCTGAACCCAGCGCCGTGCATGGCGGATGTATCGGCGCCTTCTGCCTGCTTAGTCACTGTCATAGAAACAGGATCATCGGTCGCAAAGATGAGCGCAGCTCCGTTCTCGGAGTCGCTGCGATCACCGATCTTCCAACCCACAGGCACTTCGCCTACAACGGTTACGGAACCATCAGTGGAAACCTTAATCTTGAGCGCATTCGAAAGAAGCTTGTAGCCAGCAGGCGCCTTGGACTCGGTGATGGTGTATTCCTGACCCGCCTTGAGTATCGAGGATAGCGTCTCAGTAATGCCGCCACCGCAGGTGGTAAGGGTTTTTACCTTCGATTCTGTCTCTCCTGCGAACACGCCCTCGATCTTGAACTCGGCACCGTTCATGGCGCTGTCGCCTGCACCGTCAGAAGCCACCTTCTTGATGGCAACCTCGATAGGATCGTCGGTGGCAGAAACGGTGATGTTGCCTTCACCCGTCACAGCATAGCCCGCGACGGCTTCGCCCTTCGCAACGATGAACCCATCGGTTGACACCGTGAACACGAAGTCTGCCGCATTGAGCGCATAGCCCTCAGGGGCAGCTGTTTCCTTCAGCGTGTACTCCGTTGAACCATCGGCAACGAGCAGCGCACGATCAAGCTCTGCCATGCCGTTTTTGTCAGTGGTAAGCGTGCGTTGGGAGGAACCATCGGCAAAAGCACCCGTCAGCTGGTACGTTGCACCCGGAAGCCTCAAAAGCCCATCGATTGCCGAGCTCTTCTGGATGTACATCTTGGTGGGGCTGTTCCACACGTCACCCGTGAATACGGTGATGGCGGCAGAACCCGAACCCGTCTTTTCAGACTTAAACGCCGCAGGAACGATGCCCACTGCCTTTAACTGACCATCGGATGTCACCTGGACCGTGAGCTTCTGTGCAACGCGCTTATAGCCCGCAGGCGCAACAAGCTCCGAGATCTCGTACTTGCCGCCCACCACGAGCTGGCCCGAAAGCAGCGTCTTGCCATCGTCGTCGGTGGCAGCAAGGGTTTTCTCCCCCGTCGTTCCGTCGGCAAATGCAGAGCCATCAACCGGCGTCACACCAAACACAGCACCCGAAAGCGCATTTTGGCCAGACTCGTCCTTTTTCTCGATGGTGAGCTCAACCGGGTCGTCGACGGCCTTGATGGAAACTTTGCCGTCTTCGATGCCCATCGTGCCATTTTCAAAAGAGGTGCCCTCGGCGTTCACCTGATCGATGGTGCCATCGGCATTCACCATGAAAGAAAGCGCACCCTTGATCTGCTTGTAGCCAGCAGGCGAAGATGCCTCCCATAGCTGGTAGGTGTTGCCCGCGATCAATCCAGGCAAGGAATACGAGCCGGCGTCCATCGTGAACACGCGCTCGGTTTCGCCCGCTTCCGCGCTGCCGGCAAACACACCCTTTATGCGGAAGGTAGCGCCAGAAATTGCGAAATCGGTGCTGCTATCGCCCTTGTCGGAGCCGTACTTGGAAAGCGTTACCTCGACAGGGTTGTCTACCGCAACGAAGCCCAAGTAGTCGCCGTACGGCAGGTACTGACCATTCGAGATACCCTGATCGTTCGCTCCCCCTTCGTACACTTTGCCGTCGTCTGACACAGTGAACGTGAAGGCTCCCTGGATCAGCTCGTAGCCATCAGGCGCCTTGGTTTCGGTGATGGAATAGGTTTCGCCCGCCACGAAGCGCAGCGAAGAGATATCGTCCACACCCATCCGCTGATAGGTCTTCTGCTCGGCAACGCCGCTTGTGTAGTCCTTGGCAAACTTGCCCTCAATAGTGAATTCAGCACCGAAGAGCTGTTGTTCCCCGGTATTGCTTCCCCGCTTGGCCAAACTCAACCGAATGGGAGCATCGGTCTGGGTAATGATTACCGTATCGCGATTGGCAATGGAGTAGCCAACGTTGCGATGGGAATCCTGGCTCGTAGCCGCTGCGCCATTGGCTGCGGTTTGATCCGAAGAGCCCGCAACAACCGTGCCATCGTCCTTGACGGTGAACGTGAACTCTGCGCCGTCCAACACATAGCCAGCAGGAGATGCAGTCTCCTTGATGGTGTAGGTTTCGCCACCGATAAGGCCTTCCACTTTCACCGCGCCTTTCAAAGCCTGAGTGGTTGCCGTGGTGTAGGTCCTGACATCCTGCTGGGGCTGTCCGTCTGCGCCACGGAACTTGCCCGAGATCTGATACGTTGCGTTGGCAACGTCTATTCCGCTGGTGCTCTTCTTGTTAAGGACAACCTCGATAGGCGTATCCTTGGCAATAATCAGCGCACCGCCGTCGGCGATTGCCCAGCCAGCAGGAACCGTGCCCACCGCTTCGACGGTGCCAGCTTCGGTTATCTTGAACTGCCCGGCGGGCAGCTTTTCGTATCCCGCAGGCGCTTTTGACTCTTCGATACTGTAGGTCTCGCCCACAATGAACAGCCCACTCGCCACGAATTTGGCCATATCCCCATCGGGGACAACCGTTTTCTCGGTGCTGCCGTCGCTGAACGTGCCTTTTATCTTGAACTCAGAACCGGCAAGCGGCTTGCCATTCTCATCCTGTTTATAGAAGATGACGCTCGTTGCATCGTCTTTGACCAGAACGTTGCTCACAGATCCGCTGGTTTGGATTTCCCAGTTCCCCATTGCCGATTCAGTCACGATACGAGCAGCGCCATCGTCGCCGATCGTGATCACGATGGAGGCAGGTGAAGGCAGCGAATAACCGTTCGTAGCCTTGGTTTCCGTAATTGTGTAGCTGTTGCCCGCAATAAGCTGACCCGCAAGCGAAGAAGAACCGTCAATCAGCAGCGCCTTGCCTGTCGCGTCCGTGACAAACGCCTTGGAAACAGATCCGTCTACAAATGCAGAACCCTCATTGGGTGCAATGGTGAATTCGGCGTCCTTCAAAGGAACCGAACTGTCCTTATCGGTTTTCCAGATAACAAGATCTGTCTGGCTGTTGGCGATTTGGCCGGCATGAAGCGGCACCGTCAATGAAGCCTGAACGTTATCGGCCTTGATCTCCATCTCCTTCGAGATGGACCAGCTGCCATCGACCTTGCCCACATAGCCGTCAGCGGACTTGGACTCCACGAAACGATAAATGCCCCACGGCAGGTTCTCTACACCCAGTTCGCCCGCCTTTGACGCGGCGCCGCTTACGGCATCAGCCTCCGAAACAGCAGTGATGGCGCCCGCGGCATCCACCGCAGCACGGTAGTCCCTACCCGTCAAAAGGCCGTAAGCCACATCGGTCCACTGCCCATCGGCGCCCTTCTTCTGAAGGGTGAACTGTGCCCCATCGACACCCTGGCTGTTATCGGAGGCATCGACCTTAACCAGGTTGATTGAGCCATGCAGCGGCGTATTGGCAAGCTTGCCATCGGTGCCCAGCGAAAGGGCATTTCCGTTGTCTGCATTCTTCACCGTGAAGGTGATTGGCGTCGTGCCGCTCAGGTCGTAACCGGTGTTCTCGAGTTCGGTAAGGGTATAGCTGCCCTTCTTCAAGCCAGTAAGCTTGAGCACGCCAGCATCGGTGATCTTCGAGGCTTCAACCTTGGATGCAGTAGCATCGAAGGCGTACTCCGTGCCGGACCTGAGGTCAGAAGCAATAAGCTCGCCACTAGGGGTGCCGTTTTCACGCCTTAGGGCAAACTTTGCTCCCGAGACGGGCTCGCCAGTCTCTGAATTGGTTTTCCTCAACTGTGCCGATGCATTGAACTCATCGTTTTCCGCTTCGACCTTCACGTAAGGCTGACTGGTTTTGTTGTCTTCAACCTGGAATGAGAATGCCCTGCCAAGCGCATCGACAGTGTTGCTCGATGTGCTCGTTTCCACGAAGTAGTAATCGCCCAAAGGAAGGCCGTCGCTAGCGTGCCGATAATACTTGGCAAACTCGCCGAAAGCTTCGCTGACGTTCTGATAGGACATCATCTTGTCTTCGCTCGAATGCCAAGCGCCGTCATTCCTTGTAGTGATGCCCGTGGCAATGAGAATACCGCCGCCATTAGCAGCATTGTCATCGTAGGCGCCCTTGTACAAGTCGAACGTCATATTCGCAACCGCAGCATCGCTGCCGCCATGATCAAAGAATTTGCGCAGCACCACCTTGCCTCGCGTCACCGCATCAGTGACCGAAACGCAGACAACGCCATCTGGGCCTGCCGAGACTTGGGCGCATTCCCCTCCCGAACCCAACGTCACGGCTCCATCGGCAGAAACCAGGATCTGGAAATCCGCAGCCTGGACGTGGCCCGCAGGGGTCTTCGTTTCCTTCACGGTATAGGTACCTGCAGGGAGGCTAACCAAAAAGCCCTGATTACCGCCGGTCATGGCCACACCGGCATCGGTGCTGCCAGATGCCCTGCCACCAGGCCACACCGTGCTAGAAACAACGCCTTGCTCGTCACGCTGCCATGAAGCGAACGTCTTCCTATCTCGCACAAGCTCGAACACAACACCGTTCAACAGCTCGCCGTCGGAACCCGTGGTCTTGTCGCCGATCTTGTCCATAGTGAAACGCGTTGCCGTGTTGGTAATGGTTGCAGTTGTGACGTCACCTGTAGCCTTGTCCACACTGGCATCGTCGGCATAGCTATCGAAGAAGCCCGAAGCTCCATCGCTTACCTCGACCACACGGTATTGGTACACATTGCCCGCTTGATCGGCATAAGGCAACGAAGAGAACTTGAATGTCCAGGCGCCGTTTTCACCCATAGCCCACTCGGCCTGGGGCGCAGTACCGCCATCCTTTTCGGCGTCGCTCCACGCCAAGCCGTCAAGAGAACGCTGAACCTTGAGCTTTACCGAGCTTTGGACCTGGTCAAGCGTCGTGGGCGCAAGGCCTGTGCCATAGTCGTTGAAGCGCTTGGTGCCCGATATGTCCACCGTATTCAAAGCGTTGCTAAAGGTCTGGTAGGACGCGCCGGGGGCATTTGCGCCAACCCCCACGGCAACCAGCTGAACCTTGCCGTCGACGCTTGAGCCCACAAGCGCGCCTTCCACCTTGTAGCTGCCAACAACCTTTTCAACAAGGCGATAGGTGTATTCCTTGCCGTCGACATCTGTCTTGGGCAGGTTCTCGAACGTTGCCGTCGCATCGGCACCCGTACCTGAAATGGTCGCCTTCAGCAAGGAAGAAGCGAACTCGCCTGCGTTGTTGGCAAAGGGACTATCGATATCTGCGCCGTACTCGGACAGCCATTTCCAAGAACTGTGGTCGTCGGGCGTGGTGGAGCGCTGCAGCGCATAGGTAACTGACCAGCCATCGCCTGCAGCATTTGTACCGGGACGCGTTACCCACTCGTTGTCGTTGTCGATCCAGGTTTTCTTCGCCGTAATCGCAGTCGCATCGAGGGTATTCGTTATGGTGGAGATGAACTCTGTTCCACCCTGATCATTCCCCTTCGAAGAAGAAGTCTGCGAGGGTTGATAGGGGTAATAGCTGGCGTATGTGCCATCGTTGTCGGGAGAGGATACCTCTACAACCTTTTCATTGCTCGAACCAGCGTTGTATACCAGTTTTTTCTCGACTGCACGCCAGGCAAGGGTATGAATGGTGCCATCTTCGGTCTTTGCCTGCGCAGGCAGCTGCTTCCACGTATACGAGTACTCACTCTTGCCTTGGTTGTCCGGTTCCTTCGCAGACCACGTCTGCTCAAATGCCTGCACGTTGCCCTTGCACATGAAGCTGGTAAGGGCATTGCCCTCGCCATCAACGATGCCAAGCTGGTCTTTTAGAACAGCACCCGCTTCGCCCCATTCGCCATCGTCGACCTTTGCCTGCAATGCAACGGTCACATCAGGGCGCTGTTTCCAGTCAAGGTCTTCGTTGTCCTTCCAGATCTTTGAAACGGTGAGCTCCGTGTCAAGGTAGTTGACAATCGAAGGAACGGGAACGGGCGCATCGGATTCATGGTTGTCGGCATTGACCGTGCCGCCGTTGGCGGAAACGAGATACCTAGAGTCCGCATCCGGGATCTCTTTCACCGTATAGCGCCAAGACCTCCCATCAGGCGCGTACTCCTCCAGGTTCGAAATGGTGTAAACCCAGGCATCGGTTTGGGAATCCTTATCCCATGAAAGGTAGTTCGCGGCGGCAGGATCATCGCTTTGCAGATGGATGATCCCCTTAGAGGCATCGGAGCCAAGGACCAATGCGCCCAGGGCAAAGCCAACCAATCCCACAGCTTCACCCTGGGAATCAGGCGTGCCGTCTTGATAGGAACGTGTTACCTCAAGGGTGATGTTATCTGGTCGGATGCCGAAAGCGTTGCTTTGGTCTTGCCAGGTTTTCTTGCCCTGCAGCGAAACAGTTGCATCTTCAGGACAATACGAGTTCTGGAACGTGACATCAGGCGTAGTGTCGTTTGCCACGGCAGTGGCAGAAGGTTGCGCAAATGTGCCTGAATCAAGAAGGCTTGGTCTCTCGAGATCGGTCGAGGCAATGCCGTTGCCCACGAAGCTGCCCCAGGTGAAATCAGAGGTATCGTCAAAGGTCTTGTCGCCTTTGGCCACAAGGGTGCCGTAGCCATCAACCGAATCTTCAACAATGTAGTACACCCAGTATTCGCCTGACGGTGTGTAAATGTCCACATTGTCGAAGGTGTAGCTTCCCTCGCCCGTCGTTGTGCCATCACTACCAGCGCTCAGGACAACATCACCCGCTGAAAGGGTGTGCGTTGCCACAGGCTGCGCATCGCTTTTGGTACCGTCCTTCGTAACGTAGTAGCGGTACAGGGTGAAGGTGGTATCGGGAACCTTGTCGCCTGCGTCAAGCCTGTCATAGATCTTCTTTACTGTAAGCTTGCCCTTCTCCGATGCATAGGTATTCGTAATAAGGGAGGATCCAGGTATGCCCTGCTGCACCCAATACACCTTGCCTGCAGCAAAACCAGCAGAAGTGTTCGTCAAATCGTTTACCGTAAAGCCACCTGGCTTATTCGCCAAACCATCGATCACCTCAACGGCGCGGTACTCATAGAGATGACCGTTTCTGTCGTATTTCGGCAGATCGTTTTCGGCAGAAGCTTCGATGTCATCGCCGTTTTCGCCATATTGGGTAAGGGAATAGCTATAGCCCTGATCGTTTTTCGTCAGCTTTTTTGTCCACGCAACAGCGGTCTTGCCATCAGCGACGCCTTGCGCCGATGCGGCGCTGTCCACGCGCTGAACAGCGTAGCCACCGTCTTCGGTTTCAGTTATGACCAGGTCGCTCCAGGCAACAGGATCACCCTTTTGCCATGCGCCGGCTTCATCGTAAGAACCGTTTGCAAGCCTGCGCTGCAGGTACACCGAGATATCAGGCAAATCAACATCATCGAAGCCATACGGCACGTTTGCCCAGTGCTTTTCGCCCTCTGCGAAATAGGAATTGGCAATCCGATAGTTCAAGGTGCCGTCTTCGCGGATTGCGTCTACCGTACCACCCTGCCCATCTTCGCCTACGACTTCGGTGCGCTTAGCCGCTGCAACCTCATCACTTGCCTCGTCCCACTTGACATTGCCTGGGTCTTCGTCATTGGCGCTGAAGGTATACCACGGATCATCGTAGTCAAGGTTTGCCGTTGAAGAGCCAGGAACACTGGTGAAAAAGCTTGCGTAATACACGATTTCCTTGCCGTGGCTATCGTACTTGGGCAAATCCTTGACAGTTGCTTTGCGGTTGTAATCGTCTATCGATTCCCACATGTAGACATCAGGGATAGCTACCTTTTTGAGCGTGGTTTTGGGATAGCCATTGCTGTCCATAGCCAAATTGCCCTGGGCATCATATTCGTAAACTTGGCGCCACACCGTAAGGTATACATCGGGACGCTGCCGAATCTGCTCGTTCACATATCCGTCGTACCATTTAGTAAAGAAGGTAACGTCTTTGGTCTCAGCACGCTTATTGTTGTACGCCACATCGACCGAATCGGCGAAATGCCATTTCGAATCGAAGGACATAGAGCGATCTGTCTCGGAAGAGACATAGTCGGCAGAGTCCTCAAGCCAAGACTCTTCGACAGTCCAGTCAACCACGGCGCCTGCCGAATCGTATTTCGGCAACGTGGCGAATTGCACCTGAGAATCAGAAGCTGTGCTATCTACGCGCACGCAAAGCTTGGCACCCTCGTCGCCGTCGACCCTATTGCCATCCTTGTCAGCAAGCCAAATATAGGCAGGATCGGTTTTGGTGTTGTATATCGTTTTCGAGGATAAATCGGAAGAAGTGCACACGTAGCTCTTTTCATTAACACCCAAATCCCCCACATTTACGTACACATCGCCGTTTTCATCCGAATGGAACACATTGCCTTCGCGTGAAGAGGACAGCACAAGGCACGCTTCTGGGCGATTACTGGGGTTAGACCCTTGATCCGTCCAGGTCTTATTGGCGGTAACGTCCACTACGCCAACACGCCTGTTGCTCACCTCGAGCGAATCCAGCGAATCGTTCTTACCGTAAGAAACGTCGAAGGCATAGCCCTGGTTATCGCTGGAGGAAACAACCATGCGCTCGTTCCGTGGATTGTCAGGATTAGTATCTGCCCAGTTGATCAGCAATTGCTGATACTCGATGCCAACGGCGCCAGATGCAACTTCATCGCGGGTCAGCACCAGGTAGTTGTTGTTCGCATCTTGCGCATCGTCAACCGAAAGCTCGCGAATGTAGACATCTTTGGTCTGGTCAAGTCCACCAACCCCGACAAGGAGCTCGGAATACCAGCCGTTATCCTCAAACAGCATGGTGTCGCCGATCTTTTGATCCTTGGCATATACGACCTGACCGTCCTTCTCAATATCATGGGCCGCAAAGACGCCCACCCTCACAGGCACACGTGCCGATGTGTTGCCGCCATCGCTCCAAGTTTTGCTTACCCGCACAATGGAGGCGTCCTCGCCGGGTCTGTTCTTGATTATCGTAAGATTCGGGACCCCATCAGCGGAAGGATCGTCGGGATCCTCTTTGTAGTTGCGATGGTACTCGTGCTGGCGAACGTAGCCCTCGCTGCCCTCCATGACCATATAGGTGTATTCAGCGCCGTTTTCATCGTACTTGGGCAGGCCAGTGAAATCCATGCTCCACGGCGTGGTCTCCTGGTAGGAGAAGGCAGTTCCGTCATCAAGGGTAACCTTGGTCGGTTCGTCTTGCGCAGTGCCAGTCAGGGTGAACTGATGCAAGACATTACCGTTCCTTGTAAGCGTGACGCTGACCGGTTTGGCATCGTAGCCAAGGTTGCTCGCGTCCTGCGTATATTCGCCTGTACTCTCGTTCCACCAGTACTTTTCCGCACGGGCGGTGGTCTGGTCTATGTACTTATTTACCAGCACGCCCTTTTCTTTGTCGTAGTAGCCCTCGAAAGCAAGAGGAACATGTTCGCCAGACGCATCGGTAATAGAAGACATTACCGTAAACACGCCCGTCATAAGGCTCTGACCGGTTGCATGATCGATGTCTTGGGCAAAGAAACTGAACGAATCCGGCTTTTCGACGTAGGACTCATTCCAGCGGTAGACCCATTCCTCGCCGTTCGCATCGAAACGGGGTACTTGAGAACTCACCGTTTGCGTAAGGTTTTCCGCAGTCCAACCGGTGACCACCTTGTTCTGATCCTCAAAAGGAACATCATCACAGTACGAGAAGCCATACGGGAATTCATTGGTTTCCCCCGTATCGGGGTCGGTAACCGTGTAAGTGTCGCCGTTTGCCACCCAATAGCCTAGATTCTCATCGAAGTGGGCGTGCTTCTTTAGAATACGCTCGAGTTTGAACGTCACCGATATATCGGCAATCTGATCCTGAAAAGATGCTGCGTCCCAGGTCTTGGTGAGTTCAGCCGTGGTTGTCTCGGATCGACGGTTGATGATGGTGCCACCCGAATACACCGATTTGTCGCCCTCGGCGCGGACGAATTTCTGGGTTGCATCAACCTTGCCAGAAAAACTGTCATTGTAGTAGTTCGGCGCAGTGTCGCCCGTAACCGTGCCGTCCTCGGCATCGATCCCGGAACCAAACAGGCGCTCATAACCCGCCGGCGCATCTTCGCGCAGGAAGTACACATAGGGATAACCAGCAGGATCGTATTTGGCAATGGATACATCTTTATACTTGCTGCGCAAGAGAGCACCCAGATCTATCGTGCCATCGGGGGCATTTCTGCTCTGTTCCGCCGTAAGGCTGATGGCGATATACGCACCACCATCTTCGCGCACGGTCACTTGGGATGCAGTATCGGGGCCTTCCCCGTCTTTAGCGGAATAGCGCCACAGCGTGTAGTTAGTGTCGGGGCGTGCGGAAGCATCGTCATCGAGCCACTTCTTCGTAAAATCAACACGCGTGATGCCCCTATGGATGACGGATACCGTGCCATTGTTGTATGCCGCGGAAACGTCCGAACCGTGATTCGGCGTATTGGCGTTGTTATACGTTACCTGGTAGGAATCGGTATAGGTTGAGCTTGTACCGTCACCGTTGTCGATCGTGGTGGTGTGCTTCTGCTTCTCTTCGTCTTGCTGGAAACTATAGACAAACGTCGATCCATCGGGGTGATACAGAGGCCAACGAGCAGGACCGAGCGCGCCTGATTTGCCATCGTCGGAGATGCTCAACTTCAGGGTGCCAGTCGTGATGGCTTTATAGAATTCGCCGTCTTTGCCTTCGCTCCCCTTTTGCACCAGCGTTTCTTCCACAGCACCGTTTTTCACCTTTTGGGTGATGATGGAAGAATACCTACCCCATTTATCAAACCATTTCTCCATGCGCTCATCGTTTGACATGGCGGCAAGCTCGTTTGCCTCGTCACCGATATGCAGGCTCAAATTGAACGTAACATCGCCAAGAAGCTGCAACACTTCTTGGGTGTCGGTAACGTAGTTGGGGTAACGATCCTGAGAGGCAACCGCGTAGGCACCGTTATATACAACGTCATTGTAATTAAAGCCCTCATGCTTGATTGCCCACGTGATGCTCTTGGCGGTCTGGGTATAGACGGGATTCTTGTCTTCGTCAAGAGCAGGATTTCCTTCATCATCGCGAAGGAGGGTTTTGGTTATAACCTGCGAATACAATTCATTTGCAGAAACGGAATACGTATTGGTCTGCGTCTGCCTTACCTGAATGATGCGATCATTGTCGGGACCCCGCAACGCCTCGAATTGTTCCTGGGTCATGCCCAGCAGACGCTTGGCATCTTCCGAAAGAACGCTGTTGCCCGCATCGTCGGTCTGGAAGAGACAATACTGCTTGTCGTCGCCCTCAACCTGGAAATAGATCCGATATTCGCAATTGTTCATGAGCTGGTTGACGGAAGGACGCATGGCAGAATTGCCGTCGGCCCATACCGTGGTAAATTCCGCTTTGCCCCCACGCTCGGAAGAAAGGAAGGTCTCGGAATCGACCGGTGCGGCAGCATCGCCAGCATTGGACGCGGCGGCAACTGCCCCTTCGCTACCAAGCGTGTTTACAAGTCCCGCCATAAAGGCAAGCATCGCCTTAGAGGGAATGGAAAGCTTGACGGATCGATCGCAGGGCGCACCTTGCTGCAGTTCCCAACCGATTTCGCTCTCATCGTCTTGAGCAAGCTGGGAGTCGAAGAAAACGGGAACGCTCACGCTGGCAGACAGAACAGTGCGCGTGGCGCCTTCCGTGTTGACTTCTACCGCGGTAGCCTAGGTGTCAAGGGCGGGTTTGCCCGTGACGGCATCGACCGGAGCGCAGAACTCGAACTTGAGCTTCCCGTTGCTCCATGAAGCCGTGGCGATCTTCACCGTAGTGGCATTGCCCCCATCATCGTTCTGGAACACGTCGAACTTGGCGGTTTCGTCCTGAACAGCAAAGCCCTCGGGCAACGCCTGGGTGAACCAGTCGCCTGGAACCACAGCATCGTGCGCTGGCGCGGATTCATCGACACCAGCATCCGCGCGGTTCCATTTGGAAGCATCAAGCGCAAACGAAAGGTCCAAGCTTGCAGGGACGCTCGCAGGAAGCTGGACGGCCCGCTGGTCGCACTCTGCGTTTTCCTGGGATGGAGCTTCGGTTGCCTTGCTTTGGCTGGAAGCCTGCTGAAGCGAATCCTTTAAGGCAACAGGGTCCACCACAAGACCTTTGGACGTCAGGTTAAGGGCGTAAAACTGATTGGTCCATTCGGTCTTTTCAAGAGCTTGTTTCCGGCTTTCATTCTGAGCAGTTGCGACATTGTTCTGCTGTGTTCCATCGGCATTGTGCGAAGGATTCGTTGCCGTCAAGTCATTCTCTGCAACCGTGGCGTTCGTTCCATCGGCAGGGCCAGAAGAAGCACCGGCATCGGTGGGATCAGCTGAATCCGTGCTGTTCTCGGAGCTTGAACCCTGCGCGGCGTCTGAGCTGAAATCGAAGCTGGAATCAGTGTCCGTAGCTGCAGAATCGCCGCCATCGGCGGACGCATATTCCTGTGCCGCTTCAGTTGCCGCCTGCGCCTGACGCATATTGGTCAGGTTGCTAGTCAACGTCGTGGGCAAGCATAGGGTGAGCGCCATGAAGACGGCAAAAACCTTGTAGCCCATCGATTCTTTCGGTGTTCGCTTTGCGTGATGCGAGTTCATATGTTGTGCCCTTCCGCAGGCCAACTATGCATTGCATAGTTGGCCGATTCGCGCAGAGTAGAGGCTCTTCCGATAACGAGTGCCCTCTCTGCGTACGGTGATTCAATGATTCAATCATCTGCTTGAATCTCTGGGCTCCCTACCGCCCCCTCCTAAAAACAAGGGATGACGCCGATCACACTGCATGACCGGCGACAGTATCCAGCTACCCAGAAATACGCATAGTTTTATTATTTTACGACTTTTACCGATCTTGAGGCATCTTTCCTTGCCCGTATCCAGATATGAGCAAATCAAAGTCCGTAAGACACCCGAACAGGTGATGCGAAGCACCTGAAGCAGACAGTAAGAAAGCGTGCTCTCACCTGCGCGAAAACACTCTATGCGCGTTTCCTTCATTGACGCCTCACCGTATTCCATGGCTTCGCTGCAATACTTCGCACCATATCTAACCGCATCACGACCAGGGGGATCCTGTTCGGGAAGGCGGTCACACATAGGTTCGGCCAATAATGCTTCCATCTTCACCGAGCACCCGCTCGGTAATCCGTACTCCTATCAGGCTGTCAGGTGTACCTCCAGACGGTTCGGGCAAGATTTCCCAAACGGGAGCCGATACATCCAGGCGAAAATCTCAATTCCAAGATCGGGGAAATGGAAGGCAAAGTGTCTACGATGAAGGCTCAGAAAGATGAGCTTGACCGCGGCATCGAAGGTCTAAATCAAGCACGAAATGGCGTAAACATCGGCAAAAAGGGCATGCAGCAGGGCAAAAGCGAAATGCAGGCAGCCCAAAATGAGATGGCTAGCGGCAGGTCAGAGCTCGTAAGCGCCCACAAAGACCTCCAAACAGCCTATAACGATCTGGATGAAACGATTTCCCAGATGAAGGAAGTGCGGGACACAATCCCGGGCATGTTTGACGAGGCTGAGGCAAACTACCTTGCCGCCATCGATGAAGAAGCCGATACCATTCAAGCTACCTACCAGCAAACCCTGAACAAAGGCTTCAAAGACATGGCTGTCTTTGTTGCAATCTGCGCCATAATCGGATGCTTGCTGCTTATCCCCTATCGCGAGAAAGCCCCTAAGGGCATCATGCAAGACAATCAGATGAAATATGGCTTCCACATCGCCACAGTTGGATAGGATGGACGATACGCAACCCACTTCGTACATTCAATGCTTTTCTAAACCCCTTGCCGAAAGGAATGCAATGGCTGAACCTACACCCCGTGATACCCTGCTCGATCATGCATACGAGATCGCGGACAAATATGGCCTTGCAGCCCTTTCGGTAAGGGGGCCTGCATCAGACGCAACAAGCCAAATAGTCAGAGCCACCGCAAACGAAAGCCCTCTTTCCTTTGCGGTAGAATTGCAACCATGAAACCAATTGCACACATCCACACCGACATGCCGCAAAAATTCGGCATTCCCCGAAACAGCTTTCTTGCACCGCATTTACGGGGAACCATCATCTTCGAACCCGAGTTCGCCCTGAACTCGGCAGTTGAAGGAATGGAAGGCTTTACGTACCTATGGCTCATCTGGGAGTTCGAAAATGGAACCCCTGGTGGCACCGCCGCCGATATAGCCAACGACGTGCAAACCGAAAATAAGCGGGGCACCACGGAAAAATGGTTCCCAACAGTAAGACCACCACGCCTCGGGGGAACCAAGCGCAGGGGGGTATTTGCTACCCGTAGCCCCTTCCGTCCCAATCCCATCGGGCTTACCTGCGTAAAGCTAGAGCGCATAGAACTCACTGAAAACGGTCCGATCATTCATGTTCTGGGCGCCGATCTGCGCGATGGTACGCCTATCTTCGACATAAAGCCTTACATTCCCTTTGCCGACTGCCACCCCGATGCACAAGGCGGCTTCATCGACGAAACGCCTTGGCAAGAACTCACCGTTCACTGCCCCGCTAAACTGCTGCAAGCCATTCCCGAAGAAAAGCGCGAAGGCCTCCTTGAAGTGCTGGGTCAGGACCCACGTCGCGCAGGTAGCAAGCATGAACCCGAGCGTACGTATCATCTTGCCTATGCAGGGTTCGATATTGCCTTTACCGTAGATAATACAAATCTTCATGTTCAAAGGATCGCACCTGCCCTCGCCTAAGGCATTACCAAACCCCAAACAAAAAAGGGGAATGCGAAGTTTCGCATTCCCCTTAACTTTTTAGCAATTCGCTGATTGACTATTGCATTACAGCATATGAGCGCGCAGCTCTTCGCCAGACTTCGCGGAAAGATAAGCCGGCGCAATGTCGAATACCGTTTTGCAACCATGGTTGCCCTCGGCGGAAAGACGGGCAACCGCACGAGCGTAGCAAGCCAGTACGCAAGCAGTGAACTCGGGGTTTGACTCAAGATCAAGCGAATATTCGATCTTGCAGTTCTTGTCGCCAGCGGTTTTGCCAGTACGGATAACCATGCCCCCGTGAGGCAGCCCAGCATGATCGCGATCGAGCTCCTCCTGGCTGATGAAGTTCACGGTAACGTCGTATTCGTCAAAGTAGTTTGGCATTTCCACAATCTGCTTGGTTACCTCGGCAGGGTCAGCGCCCTCTTCCAAAACAACCCAACACTCACGCGTATGCTTTTCGCGCGTGGTGAGCTCGGGATTGGAGCCCGAACGAACCGCTTTTAGTGCCTTAGGAACAGGAATGGTGTATTGACGAGCATCGACAACACCAGGAATACGACGAAGTGCATCGGAATGACCCTGGGAAACGCCACGACCCCAGAACGTATAGTCAAAACCCTCGGGCAGGATGCAGTTTGCATACAGACGATTCAAAGAGAACAGGCCTGGATCCCAACCACAGGAAATCAGAGCGGTTTTACCAGCGTTCTTAGCAGCTGCATCAACATTGGCAAAATGAGTGGGAATCTTCGCGTGGGTATCGAAGGAATCTACCACATTGTACAGAGCAGCGTACTTCGGCGTCTGTTCAGGCAAATCGGTTGCGCTGCCGCCACACAGAATCAAAACATCGATATCTTCATTGCCTGTTTCAAGATCCGCAACCGAGCGAACAGAAACACCAGGCGTAGCGATGATTACGGTTTCGGGATTACGACGCGTGTACACAGCAGCAAGCTCCATATCATCATTTTGCCGAACAGCTAGCTCAACGCCTTTGCCAAGATTTCCATAGCCCAAAATACCAATTCGAATCATGCGGCTTCCTTTCTAATCAAACCCAACTTCTAAAGCGGGTAAACTTTCACACTCGTGATTGTACGCTGCACGCATTCAAGAATTACTTTGAATGCATTAATACCACAGAAAACAAAACGGAATAGTTAGCACAAGCACCGTAAAACAGTGTTGGAATTATCCAGCGCTTTTTAAGACGCCGCTCTCAGTAAGCAACAATCAAATATCTTATCGAAAAAAGAAGGACCTTCTCTCACGACCCAATCCGCATAGCCAGCTCCAGGAAACACGCATCAAACCAATTGAAGGCAAACAAGAACATGCACGAGCGCTCTGCTATACTGCAGCGGAGAAACTTCCTGCTTGTTTATTTACAGAGGTGGTCTTTTGAACAGAAAGCTATCCATTGCCACCGCGGCATTCTATGCCGCTTGTGCGATTGCGCCCGTGGTCGTTCTCTCGACGTGCCTAGCTTTAGTCGGAGAATACCCTTTTGGCGACATACATATGCTTGCTGGCGATTACGATCTGGCTTATCAATATGCCAACTTGCTCACTTGGTTTCAGAATGTGCTTCTAGGCGATGCCAACCTGATGTATTCACAGGGCAAATCGCTAGGCGGGAACATGTTTGTGACATATAGCTACTACGTGGCTTCACCGCTAAACCTCCTCCTAGGTCTGTTTCCTCGGGGCGATATCGAGGACTTTTATTTCTTTGTTAGGCTTTTGCGCACCGCGCTCTGCGGATTAACCATGGCTCTTTTCCTTTCGAAGCGCTTTGGGAGCCTTGCACGTCCCACAGCCTTTGCTCTCGCCTTGAGCTATGCGTTGTGTCAATACAACCTTATTCAAGCCGCCAACATTATGTGGCTTGATGCCCCAATCCTTATTCCCTTGGTCGCCTTAGGCGTTTGGCATTTCGTAAAGAAAGGGCGCCTATGGCTTTGTGTGCTTACACTCGCTTTTTCCATTGTTAGTTGTTGGTACACCGGCTACATGATGGTATTGGCTTCACTGGCTATCTTCTGTATGGAGTATTGCTTATGGGCTCAAGAACACGGTGGATTCAGGCTGGCAACTTTTATCAAGAAACTGTTCAAGTTCTGTTTAGTGTTGCTGCTTGTTGCTGCCGCTGTGGCGGTTATCTTGCTTCCTTCTGCTTATGGTTTGTTCTCTGGAAAAGGCAGCAACCTAGAAACCGCCTCAAAGATAACACGTTGCCATCCGTGGGATTTCATCACTGCTGTTCTACCTATGAGCTTCAAGTACAACTGGACAGGACCACAACTATTTTGTGGAACCCTGACCCTTGTAGGTATGGCATTACTGCTATTCACACGAAAAGTAAAACATCAACAGAAGGCAGTAATCTTCGGAGCACTGTTTGTCTTACTGATTTGTATGATCGCATCACCCCTCGATAGGGTATGGACAAGATTTACGGAAGCAAACAACTACTATTGCCGTTGGGCTTTTGTAGTCGAATTCTTCTTCTTGTTTGCTGCAGCGTTTGCCTTCAGCAAAGGCATCCCCGAAAAGCACGATATCGCTCGAGCGCTCGTTCTTGTCCTTGCGGTTGGGGTACTAGGACTGATTCTTGGCGGCTTTTCAGCCTTCAACTCCTCGTTCGCCAATGCTCTCATTGAAACTGATCAGTTCCAGAACACCCAGAACGGCTTCGTTAAAGACGCCTTTAATGTACTCAATCCTTTTGTTTGCTTTACTGTCTTTATTGTCGTTTGTGTTTTGCTGGTTTTGTCATGGGCGATTTCAAGGCATCGGCGCAGCATGGGTAACATTGCCGTTGCAGTGTTGGTTATTGCCGTTTCTATAGATACTAGTTTCAATGCTTTCTCTTCCATCGCTGTAGATGAAGGTGTAAGCCGGAATGTATATTCAGGAGACTACAATAGCTACCTTTCAGACTCATCGGGAGCGTTAGGCGAATTGAAGGCATCTGATCCGGGATTGTTCAGGACAGAAAAAACCTATTCCCACGTTCAAGACCATACGCGGTGCCGCGTTCCCACAAGCGAAGGCCTTGCTCTTGGCTACATGCCGTTGAGTTCGTATCTCTCAACGAACGATACTTCCGTTTCCCGTTTTATGGGGAACATGGGCTATATGGCACGTCAATCTGATGCAGATAGTGTGTTCCAGGGAACCTACCCGACAGCAATCCTACCCTCAGATTCGTTATTGGGTTTGCGCTATGTGGGTTCGGGCGAACCAGTTCAGGGGTATGAGCCAACCGATATGCCTTCGGGAGGCGCTGGTCATTTCTGGTTCAAAAACAGCGAGGCCTTCCCTCTTGCTTTCGGAGTGGGTGACAGTGCCACGCAACCAATCGATGTCCAGCCTGATGCGTTCAGCTATCAAAATAAGCTTTTTCAAACGCTGTTCAACACAGAAGCTCAGATGTACATTCCGCTGAAAGCCGAGAAAACAACTTCTGATAACCAGGGTGTGTGCTGGACGGTTAATGAGGATTCCTCCAGCGATCTCTGTTTTGCCGAGATTCGCTCCATAAAAAGCTACAAGGAGCACTATTGGGATGTTTTTTCATTGCGAATCGGTGATACCGTGGTACCTGGAGGCTACTATTGGGCCTTCACTTACGGAATTGTTGGAGTAAATAGAGTTTCAGCAGGCGAGCAGATTGCTCTTACCGGTTCGCCCGAGATTGGCAACGATGAGCATATGACGCTCTACCTAGTTGAGGCCAACAAAGAGTTACTCGATGAACTTAACGAAAAGGCACAGGCAAAGAAAGCTATCTTCAGCGAATTCCGTGATGGTTACCTCACAGCTAGCTACACTGCCTCAACAGAAGATAAATACCTGTTTATGAGCATCCCCTACGATGATGGATGGACCGTGAAGGTCAACGGTGAAGTCGTAAAACCCGATACCGTTGCCGATTGTCTGATGGCTATCCCGGTTCACCCTGGCGAAAACAATATCGAACTCTCGTACTGCTCTCCTCTATTAAAAGAAGGTGCGGCAATATCGGCTTTGACGTGGCTGGGTATCCTTGTTTTTATCATTATGCGCGCCCGCGCGTCTACTTGGCGTAAAATCAACTGTGGCAATCATTAGAGAAAGGGGCTTCGCGTTGGATTTATCCATTGTCGTGCCATGTTACAACGAGGAAGGGTCGCTGCCGTTGTTGTTCGACGCAGTCGACAACGCTTTTGCTGATTCGGGCGTGTCCTATGAACTTATCCTGGTGAACGACGGAAGCTCGGACGCCACATCCCGTCTGCTGCACGAACTGCCCGCCCCTGCATCTGCCGAGCGCATCGTAACAGTCGATTTCTCCCGCAACTTCGGCAAGGAAAGCGCTCTACTCGCTGGTCTTCAACATGCCGAAGGAGATGCGGTGGGTCTTATGGATGCCGACTTACAGCAACCTCCCACAACATTGCTGGAGATGTATCGCATGCTGCTGACAAATCCCAGTGTCGATTGCGTAGCAGCCTTCCAAGAACACCGAAAAGAAGGTGCCGTGCTGCGCTTCTTCAAGGAAGCATTCTATAAAACATTCGATGCAACCTCGAAGCTTAACGGCATGCAAGATGCCTCCGACTTCCGTGTGTTCCGCCGCAGCGTTGCTGATGCTCTGCTTTCCATGCCAGAGAGCTTCCGCTTCTCAAAGGGTATGTTTGCGTGGGTAGGCTTTGAAACGCTGCCATTTCCTTACACGCCCGCCGAACGCGTCCAGGGCGAAACTAAGTGGTCGTTTCGCAAGCTCATGCGCTACGGTATCGGCGGTGTGCTTTCGTTTACTACGTTTCCGCTGAAAATTGCTGCCGTGATAGGCGGTATCGCCACACTCGCAGGCCTGGCACTACTCATTGAAGTTATCGTAGAGCAGTTTATAAACCCCGCCATGCCCTCTGGCTACCCCACGCTTCTGTGCGTACAGCTCATTTTGGGTGGACTAATCTTATCCACGCTTGGCGTTATTGGCGAATACATCGCGCGCATCTATATCGAAACGAAACGCCGTCCCGCCTATATTGCCAAATCGATCGAGGTTCGCACACCTGAACATAAACCCGAGCGCGATCAAGAATTACGGTAGAAATAGATCTCTAAACAGGACAGGACAACGGCTCCGTTGTCCGTCGCATGCCTCATCCCCGACAATACCCTCTGGCTCCGTTGTCCGGCAACTCTTTCAAAGCCTCTTTCGTCCTATAATTTGCCTTCCGCTGTAATGAGGAAGAAAAATCCTCTGTTACAAGTTAGGATTCGTTAATTAAATACTTTCTGTCGAAACATAATGAGAGGTAGTTCACCTGAGCATGCTGCTCCATTTTGCTGAATGAGACACAGCTCATCTGAACGGATTGCCCTTTTTCGGTAAAGTGAAAAAGACCTAGCTTCAAATATTCGATCGCCAGAGAGTAACAAAACGACGGAGGGGGAAATTATGGCAAAACGTCGTTCAAGCATACTTCTCGTGCTTTGCGTGACGCTGTTATTGTTGCCTGGAATGGCGCTAGCTAACGAGGGTGACAACGCAATCGACAGCACCAACGACGCTATCAGTAGTAACGAGGTTATACTCAATTCCAAAAATGCTGACGATACCAGCGATAATAACGAGGCAATCACCAAGACTAACACTGCTGACGATGCTAGTAACGCTAACAGTACCAGCAATACAACCCCCAATGCCAACACTAAGGCTACGACTGTCCCCTCTGAGGAAGACTTTAAAGACCTGCCCGAATCACCCTATAAGGTTATCGAAGGTGATAACAGCGTATTCATCCAGAAGAGTCACGACACTCTATCATTCCGTATCAATGGACTTTTTTCGAATTTTAACTGCCTAGTCGTGGATCGCTCAATTTTTCCTAGCGAAAATTACACTGTCACTGCCGACTCAAAATCAACGGTAATAACACTTAAAAACGAATATCTCTCGAGCCTTATTGTAGGTATGTATAAAATCAACATCTTTTTTAAGAATGGCTATTGCACTGCCAATTTCACGGTCATTGGACCAGGCGAGATAACGGATAAAGCCGAGAGCAATAGCGTCTTCGCAGCTGAAAACGTCAAACCCGACAACAATATCTCCAACACTTCCAAGATAAACACCACTCCTGCTACAGGCGATAATACTCCTATCTTGGCGTTTATTTCGCTGCTGTTTAGCTGTATCGCATTGATTGGCTACACTGTTGTTGTAAGCAGAATGAAACTGAACCAGCAATAACAATGAACGGACAACGGAGTCGGAGGGTATTGTCCGCTCAGCTCCGTTGTCCGTCGTCCGCTGTTCTATTCTTCAGGAGTTTCTTTGTCCTTCTCAGCGGCTCGCTTGCGGCGCACCTGCTCAACGGCAGCCCTCAATGCTGCTTCATCTTCGGCACGAGCCACTTCTTTAGTGGACTTCACCAGCTTAACAAGCTCAAATCCCAGCAGCAGAACCAAAGGCACCACAACGAACGGAAAGAAAACCAGCGGATTAGAGAAAAGAGAAACCACAGTTCCCAGCGCTGCGGATATAAACACTACCTTACCCACTACGTTTATCGAGGACACGGGTTCAGAATCTTCCACAGCGTTGGCATCACCTTTGGTATGAAACATGAGCTGACCGCCCTCTTCATACACGCTCGTTATACGGTGCGTATTCAACGCACCCTCTAGCTTCGACTCCGTAGAACGGAACGTAATAATATCGCCCACCTGAAGACTCTCAGGATCAACCGCTTCGGTAACAATAAACGAATGCACAGGAATGGCAGGTTCCATGGAACCTGTAAGCGTACGCATAAAACTGTAGTTACCCAGCGAAGGAACCTCACCCGCTGGTGTGAAGACCGTGCGCAGCAACACAACCAACGCCAAAGCAATAACTACCGCTGCTAACACATTAACAACGCGAAGCACGCATTTCATTACCCGCGGCCACCTTTAGAAGAAACATCAGAAGGAGTACGAGAAGCTACCTTAGACTCACCAGAACCCGCATCGGTCTCCCCCGTAGAGCCACACTGCTCAACTACAGCATTGTGTGAACTGTCAGAGTTAGAGTCAGAATCAGAGTCGCAACCCTGCCCAATCGAAGCATCCTGCGAAACATTGCCTCCTTGAGCGCTCTGGTTGGCAGGATCACCGTCAATAGAATCATCATTGCCCGATGCAGCAGGAACGGCCTCGCCGCGCAAACGAGCAAGAAGGTAGTTCGAAAGCCTATTGCCTTCAGCACGCTTTTCTGCGCGAACTCGGGCTCGTTCAGATTGCTCCAAGCGAGCATTCAGCTGGCCAATGCGCTGTTCGAACTCCCGCTTAAGCTGCGCGAGTTCATCAACGTGTCGCTGCTCTGCTTTAGAAGCTGCCTCCTTATGAGCATTTGCAGCAGCATCCATCTGCTGACGCAATTCTGCCAGCTTGGCATCAGCCACCTGACGCATATGCTCAGCAGAGGCGTTTGCAGCCTCCACCTGCGCTTTAGCATTTTCTTCTACAGCTTGCTTCTTTTCCTCGGCCTCGTTTTTCACCATCTGAATTTTAGCTTCAGATTCATCACGTACCACAGCAAGACGACGCTCAGCTTCTCTCATTGCCGCCGCGATTCGTGTATCAGCATCAGACTTAGCCGCCTGCGTCTCTGCCCTTGCGGCCGCAAGATCAGATTCAGCCTTTTCTTGTAAGGCAACTGCCTGAGCATTGGCTTCATCGAGCGCGGTCTGACTCTGAATCCTCGCATCCTCAACGGCAGCAGAAGCCTCTTTCTTTATATGTTCAACTGTAGCAGCAGCCTCCGCCTTAGCAGCCGCAACAACAACAGCAGCCTCTTCCTTTGCTACAGCCACCTTGTTGGCGGCATCATCAAACGCATTTTGTACCTCTACCGCCGTTTCCATACGCATACGCTCAACCTCAGCTGCAGCTTCTGAACGAGCCTGAGCTGCCTGTTTTTCGGCGGCTTGCTTACCCTCTTCGGCTTCTTCCAAAGAATCACGCAATTCATCCAAATCCGCCTCAGCGAGCTGCATGCGCTGAGTCAAGCCCTGCTCACGCTCTTTAGCCTGATCAAGATGCTCGAAAAGCTCCTTGCGCTCATCTTCTAACGCATGCACTTCCACCTTGAGGGCCTTTACCTTGCTCTTCAGCTCTTTGTTCTTTTTTCGCTGCTCGTCGAGCGCCTCTTCAGCGTCAAGTTGCGCCTGAGTAACCTCTTCGACAAACACCTTGCGTACTTCCACATCGGGAATATCGCAGCTGTCTACAAACTCTTCCTTGATTTCTGTAATGAACTTTGGTGCCACAGGGTCGCGCTGTTCGCTCGCAAGCTCAGATAGATTACGATCGTCAGAAATGAGACTTTTGAACACCGCATAATTATTGATGAGATTGGTATACATCTGAACCATATACTCATCGTCAAAGGCCAACGCAGAATCTTTTACCTCAATGTTGTAGCCCACTTTGTCATAGCGCTCCATAAACTGCCACAGCTGAAAGCACTTACGATAATTCGGGTCTTTCATGATAAGATTGGTGCGCTGAATAGGACTACGCACTACCGAGCACCCCTCCATAATCTGACAAAACGAGCTATTTCGCAGTGCCATAACTAGGCGGCGCACACGATCGATGCGCATGAAGGTATCAACGTTGTCAGCGTCGTTTTCGGCAAAGTTCTGACGGTCTTTCACCGTCATTTCAATGTTGTACTCAATTTCTTCATACGCATCGCCAATCTTGCTGTGCATGGTAAAACGATTGCGAATCTCATTTCCCGTAGACCAGAAAATCACATCGGTACGCTTGTCCACAAACGTAAGCAGACGCTGAATCAGGTGATACACAAAACGGTTTTCGTACAGATCGTACGTTTCAGCCGTATTTACATTCAAGATTTTAGTAGGATGAATACCACCATCATCCGAAGGCGCCAAAAACTGCGTATTTTGACTCAGATGACGCACGCTATCAGCGGAAATCCTCTTCGCTAACGAAACAGGCACCACTTCTTCTTCGGTAGTAATGAAGCGGCGCGGCTTTTCAATAATGCTATTGATAGCATCAAGCGATTCTTCAATTACCGAAATCCATTCTTCATCAACCACCTTAACCAACTCTTCGCGCTGCTGATCGATGGTAGTATCGGAAGCCTGCGCTATTTCAAACAGGTAGCGAAAATAGCGATCTTCTTCTTGAATAGGCTCCATTTGAGCGGAAAAGCTGCCGTATAAATCCTGAATGGTATCTGACATTTATTACCCCACAAGTAAACATACCCGAGCATTGCATAAACGCCCGAGCCGGTTTCTAGTACATGTTCTGAATTCTTAGCAAATACGAAATGCTGTCGGGCAAGCCGCCTTCGCCAAAGGTTTTTTCAATGTACTCGATAAGTCCGCTCATTTCGTCACGCACAAAGCTGACATTCATAGACTCGAACTTCTTCAGTACCTTACGCGCTATGATGTAATCCATACCGCCGAGTTCAGTACCGCCACACGCCACATATACAGGAATAAAGTCATACATCTGCTTGATAATACGGTTGCCAAACGCCAGGCGGAAACGTGTTTGCAGATACTGATCCAGTTTGTGCATCTTTTCCAGTAGCTCTTCAGAAACCACGTGCTCTACTTTGGCTTTCTGGAATAGATACTGCAGGTGATCACTGGTAACATGCACGCGCTCGTGGTGCGGACACTCGAACGAATCGGCGCGCTCATTCAGCTCGATAGGAATAGCGCGGTCATACACTTTGTCGGTAATAGTGAAGGTGGAATCGTCATTATTGGCAGTACCCACAAACCACAAACTATCAGGAACAGTGATTTTTCCACCATTGAGAGCCTTTGGATCCCCTGCCCAAGCGGTAGGCACCAAATCAAGCACCCATTCGTCATGACTGGGCATTTCCAAAACCGAAAGAATCTCGGCAAAGTAATATTCCACGCGCGCCAAGTTCATCTCGTCAAGCACAATAAGGCTTGGGTCTTCGCGCAGGCCTGCTTCGTAGAGCGCTCGCAAAAACTCAGTTTCGTTGAAGCGTTTAGAAAACTCGTTGAAGTAACCTAACACTTCGGTGCGGTCGCGATACGAAGGCTGCACTGAGACAATGGTGGCTGGATTGTCTATATAACGACTAAACGAATAGGGTAGCGAAGTTTTACCCGTACCAGAAATGCCTTCTAAAATAAGCAGCTTGCTCGCTGCCATACCAGCAACAAAGCGACGTACCACTTCGGAAGAATAATACAGTCCCATTTCGTTGCAAGCAAATTCTCGATAGCCTTCCGCAAAATGCTCGAGCGTAATGTCGTTATCGTACGCGGGCGGTTGCCAATCGCGATACTTCAAATCTACCTGCGAAAGCTTAGGGAAGCGAGTAGCCAGAGAAATTTCCTTTTCTTCAGCAAGCGTTTTGGCCTCAACCGTGGCCTTAGCCATAGCTGCCGCAGCACCCGAAACAGAATCGCCATCGAGCGAAAGTGAAGCAGAACCTGCGACCACACCAGCTCCTTCACCGCCCGCTGCCGAACCTCCCCCGACCACATTGGCAACCGTCGGAATGGAATCATCAGTAAGCGCAGAAGCACCCACATACGGAATACGCTGTGTGCCTCCCATAGCATTAACCTTTAGAGCAAGAAGCTTGTTCTTTTCGTCCATAAGGTCCAAAACCTGCTTGTTCAAACGACCAATTTCGCGATACAGCGTTTTGTTGTCGGAAGTATCGCTTTTAAGGGCACGATGCAGTTTCCAACGACGCACCACAATAATGGCAATAAGAACAGGAATAGCTATGAGCAGCGCAAATAGAAGTACCGCACCGATTTTACCCACCAAATCAAACGTATTGAAGTACGTAAGAAAGATATTAAAGTAGTCAACCCATCCAAAAATAAACAAATTTAGTATGGAAGCGAACACCGCAACAATGTTATATACCACCTTTGCCAGCAACTCCCAGGCAAAGCTCAGAAACTCGCTCACGGTTCACCTTCTTTCTTAAAAGCGAAAGCGCACACCGGGCGCAAGCCCCAGTGTGCGCGCACTAGTTACCTTTACTTCAAATCAGAACCTGATCCGCTATCCGTAGAGCCTGATTCGCTATCAGCAAAACCCGAACCCCCACTCTGAGAGCCAGATTCTGTGCCCTCGGAAGAGTTGGCAGATGCCAGCTTGGCCTCTGCCTCAGCTTTCAAACGCTTAGCTTCCGCTAATACCGCCTCTGCTTCGGCACGCGCAGCTTCAGCCTTTGCGCGTTCCGACTCGACAGACTGAGCTTGCTCACGATCAACAATTGCTTCGGCCTGCTTCATACGGTCTTCCTCAGTCATGGCACGCTTCAGGTTCATACCTACAATTACCAGATGATACACCTGATAGATGAAGAACAATAGCATGGGCACCACAATCACAATAAGGAAGCCCCATGTACTCGAAAGGAAATCTATAACCTTGCCTAGATACGGAATCTTAAACACATATTTGCCCACAATATCGCCATCAGCAATTACATGCTGATCAGCCAACTCGTTGTTATCGCCCTTGGTGGTATAGCTATTCAAGCCATTTACTTCATTGATAGCAATAATACGGTGGGTGTTGAGCGCATACTGATTATCAATAATGGCATGAAAGGTAACGATGTCGCCCACCTGAAGAGAGGAAGGGTCGCACTGCTGAATGAAAATCAGATCGTTTTCATCAAACGTAGGTGCCATAGAATCGGACTGAACCGTAAGAGGGGTAAACCCAGCTAGGTTCGAAACGCTGCCATCCTCCTTAGTAGCAAGCGTGGTGAATGCAAATAACGCTGCAATCAGGATAATGATCCACATTACAACGCTGATCACAATGGATGCAGCTTTTTTAACCGTACTCATTTCGACCTTTCTTATACAACAAACGCCTGTATTCTTATATAACAACCTTTGCTTGTTATCATCGTTACTGCTGTTCTGGCTGTTCAATGCCTTCAAAGCGCATTGTTACCGAATAATCGGCACCCTTAATCATATTAGTGCAATTTTGGTCGGTTCCCTCCAACCAAATTCGGACGACAGTGGGTTTATCTGTGTCCGCAATCAGGCTAAACATGTTAGCCTCTTGGTTTGAACTTCCCGACACAATTCCGAACGTAGTTACACTACCCGAGCTTGTTGAGCTTGCACCAAGATTGGGATTGTATACCCACGTTTGTCCATCACAGGTAAAGCTCATACGCATAGCCTGCGGCAAGCCCGAAACGTTAGAAGAAAACGCCGTTCCCGCTTCCCCATTGCTACCCGATTCACCGGTAAGACGCACTATCACATTTTCATGGCTGATAAAGTGCAACGTGAATTCGAGATATGCCCCTGTTTGAGCCTGGACAACCGAGCCATCTTCATAGGTGAAGTTCTGTCCATCAAAGGTGGTTACTGGCTGAAGCTTGGAAGTATCAATATTCACGCCTTGTTCCGAAGAAATACGCGCAGATATTTGGTCAAAACCTAAGGTTGTTACGTATTGATCGAAGCTATCATGTGCGTCTAAGTCGAAACGTAAGGCATTGCCGGCATTCGCATTAAGAGCTAACTGGCGAGCTTTTGCCTGATCGGAGATAGAAAACCACGCAAACGATGCCATGACGATGGCTACCAGGGCAAACAGCACTAACAACACCGTAGCCGCCAAGCGATGGCGCAAGTCTTGCTTTTGTTCTTGTTGCATTTACGCCCCCTGCCCATCAAGCACGGCAAATAAGTCAACATGAAGAATGCCTATGTCGTTGTACAGATAATCAGCACTATCCAAATCGGTGCCTTCAATGTAGTAATACACATCCATCCGATACGTTTGTCCCAAGTCCATAGCAAGCAATGCATTTTGCGGGCGCGTGGCGTTCTCATCGCTGCGCATGAGGTAGGTAGTATAGTCCTGAGCATTATCGTTTGCACAGGTCAGTTCCCCATTCTCCCAACCAAGCAACATGCCTTCGGAATATCCAGGAAGAGAAGGAGCGGTTGCTGGGTGCTCTGAACGATGTGAACCGGCAGAATCATCGAGCGTAAAATAGCGGCTCTGAATCACTTGACCGTTGCGTGAAAGCTTAATACCCACACGCGTTGCCTTCAACAGCTCAGTATTGGCACCTTCAGGAGCTAAGGTATCGCCCAAATACACATTTACCGTACCAGCGGCCTTCGAAGCGCCCGAGCCTGTTACATTAGCGCGCACATCGACCCACCCATGGTAGAAATGCTGACCATCTTCTGCCTTCTCAAAGTGCACAGCACGGCCCCGATCGTCGGTACGCGTGCACTCTACAAAACCCTCAAGGTCAAAGGTGGAAACAGGGTACAACGTAAGAGGATTGGGACTATTAGAGGAAAACGCAATATCACCTTCACTGCTCCAACGATCAGCTGAGGCATCACCCAGTTCAACCACCAATTTGCTTTCATCACTATGAACTGAAACAGAATTAGTATTCACCACCGCATTGCTGGTAAACCACGCATACGTAGCTGCAATAAGTACGGCTACTATCACCACCAACACAAATGCTGTACCAGCCTGAGTTAGCCTGAACTTTGCTCTGTTAGAATTCGTGCTCATGGTGCCTCCTTTAAGCCTTGGCGCCCGCAAACGCGAACTGCAGAGAAATATCCTTAGACTGCGCTTCGGTGATGCAGTTAGCATCGCAGCCTTCCATATACACGAAATAACGCACGCTGGCTACTTCATTGGCACCGAGCGTGAATAAGGGCGTGGCGCCCGAACGAGCCGTTGGTGTATTACCAGAGCCTTCCATGCTGTATGCGGCAACAGACCGAGCGGGATCGGAGACATACTTCCATGAGGTTTGTCCATTCACCACCACATTGCTTTGCGAAGTAGTGCGTTGCTGAGCCGCCTGAGAGGCGTTGCCTAAATCATCACACTGAAAAATATAGGTATACGTACCCGAAGAACTTTGAATAACAAAACCCACGCGCGCTGCAGCCAACAGCTGAGGGTCGGCCGAAACACTCATTTGACCTTGATATAAGTACACCAAAAGCGGTGCCTGAGAACCCTTCAGATAAAACGTGCCCGTTGAAGCATATTCGCCCAGCTGGGAGGTGCAATTCGAATAGTCAGTGGTAATGCCGCTGGCATTTTGGAAGGTAGCGCGCCAAAAATTGGAAAGATCGGAGGTAGAAATGGGATACAGCGTTTTATCAGCAGCAGCCAACTGACACTGTTCAGAGAAGGGACCTTGTTCAGTAGAAGAAATGAGCAAGTCATAACCGTCTTCACTAACAGTATGCGCCACTGGCTCTACGTTGGTAAAGCGAGAGTTGGAAAACCACGCAAACGTAGCAACACTCAAAACCAACGCCAAAACCACCAGCCAAGCAGCCGCTGCAACCATGCGCTTGCGCGCAGAAAACACGCTACCCAAACGAACCAGTTCGTTGTTCTGTATAAACGCCATACGCACCCTACCCTTGGCTTCCCGCGAAGAGTAGTGCAAGCGAAGCTAGACTGGTGCCATACAGGTTGTTGGTGCAGTCTTCGTCACAGCCTTCAAGCCACACGTACACATCTACCTGCACGGATACGCTATGACTGGCACCATCAACGGCTGCGGGAAGCGTTACCAATTTGGTGCCAGGCCTAGTAACCTTGCCGGCTTCTTCGTCGTATTCACAATAGTTAGTGGAGTTCAGCGGGGTAAAAGTTACCGTGGAGCCATCAGTTTTGGTGCTGTCTAAAACATCGCCCGCCTTGCCATTTTTGGTATTGTAGTTTGCCTGAGGATTGTGCTCTTGGGAAAGTTCAAACACATATTGATTGACCACGGGCTGATTTTCACCCGGCTGATGAACCACCAAACCTACCCGCAGTGCCGTTGAAATAGGGTTTGCTTTGTCTATATCGTCAAAGCGAATGTCTGCTAAATACACATCAGTAGGAAGTGAACTGGTAGCCAAATAGAGCGTAGTTTCATAGTAGTCAGAGCGCTGAGCTGGTCCAAAAAACGTAGCCAGTAACGAATCTTGCGTGGTACCCCCTGTAAAGCTGGTAACCTTCTGAAAACCATTTTCGATACTATCGGTTGAAACAGGGTTCAAAAATCCTTGAAACGAAAGGCCAGCATTGGACTTATATTCGCCATTATACTCATCGGAAATAAGGAAGGTTGCACCCGTACCAGCAGCCATTTTCACATCGGTAATATGGCGATTGGCGTTGTAGATATACCAAGCGTAGGTAACCATCACGGCTGCGAGCGCCGTAACAATAATCGTCACCAATAGGCGTTTAAAGCGCCTGCTCAGCTGTTGCAAATCGCGCATCTCTTCCACCGGAGCTTACCTCCCTTCGTTCCACAAAACCAACCATGGGTAAAACTCACGCAACACTTCATTCTACGCGAATTCCCCTTGCATAGCACCTTTAAGCACTAAGCACATGATCTCGTCAAACATAGAGCATTAAGGGCTTAAAACTCACGTAACCAAATCACTAGTTCGCTGCCCTAACCCTCGACAAATAATCTCACGTTACATTGTTACTTTGTTTGAAAGGATTCTTATCAAGGTATTACCTCATTTTGAGATAGATTCGATCAATTCACTAACTCGTTCAAGGTTACTTTTTACTTTTGTTGCAATTCGTTTTTTCTCCTGCGCGCGACTTAAGGTTAACTATGGTTGATGCCTTTCATGTTTACGCGGGTTAAAGTGTAGGTTACGTAGCCGGAATGACTGTAGCCCACCACAGAACCAGAAGCGTTCACGGGCGTGTCGTCCACACCGTCACCTGACAGGTGCGCCGTCATAACCAAGCGGTAGTTGGCGTAGAAATGCTGAGCCGATTCAATGTCGGTGTTCACCTTCACCACAAAGCCGTGCCTGAGGATGGGGCTGCTACCATCACGGGTAGCAAGACCATCATCGGTAACAGTATCGGTAAACACGATGCTGTTACCATCGGCACTTAGCGTGCCGGTTCCCAGATGGGTGCTTTGTTGAACGAAAAGATACTTCTCGATGTCTGAAACATCTTCGTAGCTGCCATCTTCCTCGCGCTTTTGCAAGCTGAGCGTAAAGGTTGCACTCTTCGCCTTGCTCAGCTTCTCATCAGCACCGCTCAGCTTGGACAGATCGTAGGTTGCCGCCAGCGCAATGGTGCCGTCAGCGGTTCCCAAGTCGTCAACATTGATGCCCAGCTGCGTTTTCTTGGTTGCCGTAAGGGCAATGGTGGAAGTACCGCCGCCCTTGCGGTAGTAGCGCATCTTGCCTTCGTTATCGGCAGTCATAGTACTCGTGCTCAGCGTATCTACATGAGGAGAAAGGAACGAGCGATAGGTGGGCTTCGTGTAAGCCGAAGCGGCTTCTGAAGCGGCAATAACCTGTTGGCAAGCAGGACCCGACATCTGCAGATCTGCCTTCATCTGAATGGAGAACGAGGCATTTGCCTCAATTGCAATGCTGCGAATACCACTCAAGTCGATAGGCGTTCCTTCACTATCGGAAAGGACAAGCTGCATGTCTCCACCATCGGCGTTCCACGACTTGCCGCTCACCGCAGCCTCGCCTGCACCAGCCGCCGTCCAACTCCACTTCACGTTGCCTGCGGAATCAGTCGATTTGCTGGGCTTGTAATAGGTGTCCCCCACCTTCACGTAGAAAGAATAGGTGCCTGAGGTACCGCTAGGATAGCCGCTCGCGCCCGTAAGGTCAGAACCGCTATGGCTTGCAAGCGAAGAGTTCAGCTGGTAATACAGCGTGTCCGAACTGTTGTATACGTTGCTGCAGCTTACGGTATCGGTCACATCCATCTTGAACGAATTAATTGTATCAGCACTCATTTCCTGAGTATCGTCCGAAGCACCAGCAACCAAAGTATCGGTAAGCGTTTGCCCATAGCCCGAGGCAACACTATAGGTTGAAGCGGTGCCCACATGGATGTCGGTCTCGCGCTCATTTGAACCCAGCACGTAGTTGACACGCGTATTCACATCGCCTGCAACCGAGGTTCCCGTATAGCCGTCCACGGTAGTCGTAGAGCCCTTAGGCACGCGAACCACCAAGAAGAAGTTCTCGGATGGATGAGGTTCTGTGTTGCTATCGATTGCAAGATCATACCGATCACTCGTATCCCCAGATACCCAAGGGCGGTAGTAGTCATAGCCTGCGTCGGTCTTAATGCGCGCACCAGCTTTTTCATCATTCTCACCGGTCTTAACCCATGCACCTGAAGCCTTAGGCCCAGAAGCTTTTACTCCCATCAGCTCGCTGAGCCACCGCTCTTCATACGAACTGTTCGCGGAGTCCACAAAATCAGTCAACGCAACCGAAGCAGCTCCGCCGGTGAGCACGGTATAGTGATATTCCTTATTGTTGTGCGCGGTATCAACCAGCGTGAGCTGGGTTCCCTCGGGCAAGGTTCCCTTCTCCCCATTACCACTGAACAGGATTTTCTTGTTCAGCGATTTCATGGAGCCACCGCCCTGAAGATAGGTGTTCCAGCCATATTCGGTATCAGTGCCATAAGCCTTGTTGTAAGTCCAGGTAAGATACCCTGTCATAGCATCGCCCGCACCGGTAAGCACATGGTCGGTTTTGTTTGAATAATCTGTTGCCTTGAAGTTAGTACCGTAGGTATAGGTTGCCGCGAAGTTAACCTCCAACAAGCGCTTAACCACAATGGGAACTTGAACCTTATAGGCATGATTGGCGCCGTCGTTGAAAGTTACGGAAAGAAGCGTGAACTGACCCTTATCGTTATCCCAGTTGGTAGAAGCACGGAACTGCATATCACTGGTACCATTACCCACAACCGAAAGCGACGCAGCCTCATCGCTCTTAACGAAAGATTTCGTGGTTTCGTCTAACACGAACTTTTCAGCCTTGGCCGTTACATACTGCTTGCTAGAGCCGTTATTCAAGCGAACCGCATCGGAAAAGCCACCATTCGTTACCAGGTTAAGATAATTGGTTACGGTTGTGGTGTCCTGACCGGGAATTTCGAGAATCTTGAAATCCTTATTTTCATCAACCCGCTTCGAGGAAGACGAGTTCTCTGAGTTGTAGCTTTGAGCAGAGGTTTCGCTGTAATCGTTAGCGTTTTGGTAAGTACCATTGTCACTTCGCCCACCAATGTTGGTGTAGGTGTAACGACCAGCAACGTTTGTGCCCGCCTCACCCTTAATAGTCGAAGCTAAGTCAACGTTCGCACCGTCACCAAAAAGGGAACGATCAGTATCGGTACTGGATACCTTCACAGCGATGCCGCTCGTCGGGCTCGTGGTCACGTAAGGTGAAGCGGCTACGGTTGCCTTTTGAGTACCATCGTCGTTTATCTCGTCGCTATAGAGCGTCTTATCCGCATCGGGTACGGCAAGCGTATCGTTGTAGTCACCGAAAGCCACGTACGAAACGGTGTTCACCTGCTTCACATTACTTTGGTCTTTGGTGGTATCGAGCATCAAAGGCGGTAGGTCACTGGTTGTTTTACCTTTGATCGGCTTGATGTCGATACCCGCGGCATAGACCTGTAGGTCAGTCTTTGTCTTTGTGTCACCGAAGAAAATACCCTGGCCGTTTTTGCCCTGGAAGTCATTGTTGTCGAGCAGGATGTTCGAAATCTTGAAGACACCCTTGCCGTCACCACAAATACCACCAGAGCGGCTCTTCTGATTATTCGAACCCTCCCACATATTGCTCGGGTTTTCAAATACATTGTTCTCGATTTTCATATTTGTGATATTGAACGTTGGCTTGCCCCCAAGGGAACCATTGATGCCACCCGCATACGAGCTGCCAAAGGTTACACCACTCACCACCACGTTATTACAGGTGACTACTGGCGACCCAGAGATATTGCCGGAAATGCCGCCCGAAACCTCACGGGACTCAAGGTTGATATTGCTGACCTCGCACGTATCGAACGTGAATTCGTTGCCGTTCGTTATATTGCCCGCAATACCGCCAGCGTTTTTAAAACTACCTGCATCTGCTCGGCCGAATACCACCTTCGTATTTGTATCACCCATTACCGTCAAGTTGTAGGCATATATGCTGTTCTCAGCCTTACCAACAAGGCCACCAACACCACCAACTTTACCGGCACTTGCCGGAACAGTCAGCGTCACCCCAGAGATAGTCGCTTTCCCGCCGTTGGTCAACTCTTTAGTTGTTGTATCGGTATTCACAAAGAGAGCGCCACTGCTAACGCCGAAAACACCACCAACCCTAGGGTCGCCCGAGCTTGCCGCAATCGTGGAGCCTTGGGCAATGCCCATATCATGCGTTGTCCAAACGCCACCTTGGGAACCAGAGTTAAGCTTGCCGACAAAGCCGCCGACGTTTTGAACGCCCGAAACGTCCATGTTGCTATAGAAGCAATCATAGAGCTTGACTGGGGACGGCTGTCCCCCAGTCTTATTCACCATCCCGGTATCGTTCTTGTCGGTCTTGCCCTTGCGACTTCCGTAACCGGACGAACCCAACAGGCCACCGACACTGGAAGCACCAGCTGAACCATTTACTTTGCAGTCCGTCAACGTAACAGCATGATACTTGCCATAGTCTGTCAGCGAGTTGTTATTTGCCGTGGTGCCTGCCAGAAGACCCACGCCAACCTCAGCATCACCCGAGCCGCTCGCCTTACCCGACGTGTCGATGTACGTAAGCGAGATGTTACAGTCATCGAACTTCAGGTTCTGGACGGTATAGCCGCCGTTTCCCGTTGCTTCATTTCCATCCGCGGCGGCAGTACCGATGCTGCCTCCCACGTTATCGGACGTGTACGTCACCGTGCCAAACAAAGCACCCACACCCGTGAGCTCGTAATTATCGTTGGTGTATTCCTTGATGTCGTAGGCAGTACCGTTCTTGTCGCCCACCTTGATAGTCGCGCCGTTTCCATTGATGGTCGCCACGAGCGGCACAATGCGGTCGCGATCGGCACTCTTATTGGATGCGCACGCGTTGGAGTAATAGCGACCTGAAAGCCCCGTGTAACCGGTGCCGTAAGGCGTCATGTCGTAGTCAATATCATCAGTCCTGTTCACGAATTGCAGATCCATGCCCGAGGCCTGCGCAGCGCAGATGTTGCCCGTCTGCCACGTGGCATACTTCGCCACCAGATAGGGAGAGTTCACCTGGTTACCATCGGTCTGTTCGAGTGCGCCAACATCCTGGCTGCCCGGGCTTAACCTGTCATCCTTGGTCGCTGTTGCAAAATCAGCTGCTGCAGCAGCTGGCTTGCCAACAGCAGAGTAACTCGCGTTGCGAACCTTGCCATAATTCTGATTGCCGAACTGATACGTAGTATTTTTCGACGTATTACCGCCAAAATACGCACGCGAACCAACATAGGTGCCGTATTCATCATTCGTAGTCGCCATATTTGCCGAGCCACCACCCGCACCGCTACTGATGATGGCAGAAAGCACAAGCAGCCCCTGCGCGTCTTTGACGGTGGTGGTTATGGCGAGGTTATTGGTTCCGTCCCCCCTATAGCGGCCCTGCGTTTCACCCGTCACGATGCAATTCGCATACGAAGTGTTCAGATTGTTCACCTTGTAGTTGCGGTCAGTGTTGTCGAGGCTCTCATTGTTAGCAAGTTCGCTGAACGCATAGCCATCGATCACGCGGCCGACGTAGGGGTTGTCATAGCGCGAAGTACCAGCGTTATGCCAAGCATTGAGCGCACCTTCACCACCCGAAGAATTACGGAATACAACGCCGCCGCCCGCAACGGCACCCACATATCCACCGATGGGAACTAAATGCGAATCGCTGGATTCGCCTGTCACTGCGGCAATCACCGGGTCGGTATTACTGGAAGAAACCGCAACAACGGCACTACCTTGGGAAGACACAGCCACCCCATCAATAACATTGTCGCCACCCATAATACAACCAATAACTCCACCGAAGAATGAGCCAGGGACCCCACTGCTATCTTTCTCTGAATAGCGAATTGTCGAAATACCCGATTGGTAAACCACGTTCAGATCCTTAACAACACTTCCGTAGCTATACGGAATCAAACCCATCAAAGAGCCTATGTTGTTGTTGATGGAAATAGTCGCCTGAGTTCCACCCAAATCACCGACGATTACACCCCTAAAGGGATTGCTCTTGTTGCCCAAACCTTGGAAAGAGGCCGCATCAAACTCAATCGTATTGTTGTTATCATTGGTGGGCTCGATGCTGTAGTAAGCGCTCTGCAGATAGGTATGCATCGTGTCTTCATCAAGCGTGGTTTTAGAATCGGTAGTATCCCCGTCTTTCTTCTCCCACTTTTTACTCGATGCGTTTGCCTGCTTGTAGACATAGGTGATTTCTTTGTCGGTACTGCCGCCATTACGACGCTGGCAAAGCTGAGACTGATCGGCAGTGATCGTTACTTCCCAACCATCCACTGCACTCCGCGTGTTGATATAATCGGCCACCGCATTGAGTTCGGATGCCTTGGTTATGGCATAGGGATCACCGTAGGTGCCGCAGCCTGTTGTGAGCTTAGGCACGCGCTGGTTAACCTTGATTTCGTGGTATTGAACGTTGTTTTCGTTAGCCTTACCCTTTTTCACGTACGGAAGATAGCTGCCGAATTGTGGTGTGACCGCATTTGCTGTTTTGCCATCAACGGTAACAAGACCGTCTTTGGTCTCATAAGTATTCTCGTCGTAATACCAGAGCTGCTTGCCCACATATTCGTTGTTTTCCCCGTTGGCATCAATCTCACTACCAAACGTGACCTTATTGTTGCTCTGGTCAGCCTCAACAAACGTATACACCGCAGAGCCCGTCTTGCCCTCGCCGTAGCCGAAGCTCTCGAGCAGGCTTGCACGGGTGAATATCGTGTTGTCCGTTGCGCTGGGAAGATTGATAAGGTTGAATGTCGCCGTCACCTGGTCGGCCGCGCTGCCAACGCCAAGCTTGCCGAAAAGCGACGTCGCCGCCTTAGCACCGTTTGCGTACCCCGACCCCGTGGTCGAAATATTCTTCGCGTTCAGGTTCACGTACGTCTGCATCTCATTGATGAGCAAAGGAGCGTAGGTGGTTGCATCGGTCACGCCATCGACCGTCAAACCATCGAGCGTAAGCCCATTGATAGAAATCTGCTTAACCGAAGCCGAAGACCCGTAAATATAGCGGCACACCAAAGCACCCGATACGGTGCCTCCTGAGCTTTTATCGCCGTCGTTAACCGCAATCCCGATAGTACCACCCAGCGTGACATTGCTTACCGTGAGGTTTGCGCTCATCGTACGCAAAAGCCCGCAGTGCATATTTTCATGCTGTGTGCCAGCCGCGTTGGATTTGTTGTTGGTGTACTCAGATCTAATATTCGAATAGCAGAAGTTGATATTCACGTTTTGAACGTATACGTTTCCGCCAGGCTGTGCCGGATAGTAGCTATAGCCGCTCAAATTGATTGTGTTTTGGTCTGGACTTTTGCCGCCATCAATATAGACCTGATAACTATTAAGTCCAACACCTGCGCCAGTCATCCCCGGAGCAACGTACTTCTGTATGTCCGCGGGCGCATAGCGACACGCAGACCACAGAAGCAGCTCTTGAGGGGTTGTGAGGTGAACAGGCGCAACCGTATAGTCTTTCCCGTTGCTTTTCATGTCGCTGTATGCGCGATCAAGATTGTAGTAGTAGCGAACACTTTGATTGGTGTTGTGGTCTTTGCCGAACTTAGAGCGATTCTTGTAACTGTTGTCGTTTCCCGCGTTACCGCTCATATCTAACGTGTCGGCTTGAGTATGCAGCGAAACAACCGTATTCCATTCGCCGTCCATGAGTTTACTATCGGGCTTTACGCCATTGCCCACCCATTCGTCGAATACCGACACCTTGGGCGCATTGATTGTGATGCCGGAAACTTTGTAGGCAGTTTCCCAATAAGCCCTATCTTCTAGGTACAAACCCGTATAGGACTCGGAGCCATATACTCCCTTGGTTTTAACCTTGCTGCCACGGCCAACGAGCACGCCAAGCATTGTGGCGTTATCGCTCTTGGCATTAATGGTTGCACCAGAAAGATCGAGGGCATAGTCGTTGATAATCCAGTGACCGCTGGCTGCGTATACAAGGCCGCCGAGTTCCTTGGAATTATCTGCGGTTACGGAAGCGTTGGCTGTTTTCAGCGCATAGGAGTTTGCATCCTTATTAATACTGCTATCCCCGATGGTAACGACAGCATTACCCCAGCTGTAACCCAGAAGACCGCCCGCGCCGTTGAGCTTGTCGCCGCTCTTGCCCACGGTCATGCTGAACGAATTGAACAAAAGTCCCGTGATACTAACGTTCTTTTCAGCCGAACTGGCTATTTTCCCTTCTGTATAAGTACTCTGAGCGATGCAGCCGATAAAGCCACCAACCTGGGCAATCTTATTACTCGCACTATCGTTCGCAGCAATCGTGCCACCGACTTCAAGGCTCGCTACGTTGACAGTAGCAGCAACGTCCGCCACATAGCCGACAGCCCCGCCAATGCGTGTGTTGCCGTTGAGAGCAGTGCCCGTGTTGATGGTCGCTTGCGCCTTCGTGTTGCCACTCGTGCTGCCGCTATCGAAAGTAACGATTCCGCCGCCCGTCACGCTACCTGCAATGCCGCCGATGTTGGCATCGTTGCCGAACGTATCATCGCAGGAGATCGTCGGATTACACGTAACGCCGCCGAGCGTTGCATTGCCCGTAATAGTCGCCGCAAGCGAGCCAGCGTCAACACCTAAGCCGTTATCGAACTTCATAGCACCATCAACGGTAAGGTTATTCACTGTCGCGCCACCGCCAATGGCGCTGAAAAGACCGAGGCGGCCGTGACGGTAAAGCTTGCCGTTGCCGTCGGACGTGTCGCTGGTGGATTCAATCGTATTATCGCCGCGCTTGCCATAGGGCTCACCGATAGCGAGAGTGATCTTATTTCCGTTACCATTAAAGGTACCCGCAAACGTCTGGAGTCTGTTAGCGCTATCGAATCCAAGGCCACCGACGCCCGTACCCGACAGATTAACGTCAGTGTTAAGGTTGATGGTCACATCAGAACCCAAGAGCAACGAGCCATCAGACGCATTAAAACCATACACGCCATTCCATAGGTTAGGGAACTGCACCGTAAGCGCAAGGCACACGAAACCCTGCGTGCTGTTGATATCGAGTGTTCGATTACCTTCGGACCATTTTCCTTTGCTCGAGCCAACCTGCCAGCTCCAGTCCGTAGTCGAAGGCCCCTCAAGCAAGTGCGTATCGGCGTTGATTTTGATGAGATCTTTTTGCAGCGTCGTTCCATCAAGCCTGATTACCTCACCGTAAGCCCAGTTGGAATCTTGAGCCCCGCCTAGGTCATCGATTTTTACTGCGGCGCAGCGCTTATAAACCCAGTAATCGGCGTTATCAGCGTCTGCAGGAACGCTATCGCTTCCCATTCCGCGGGCAAACACAAGCGTTGGGTTGTCCGCGCGAACGTTCGCGATTTGAGAAACAACCTTCTTGCCGGAAAAGCTGTTGTCAGGAGCAAACTTCATGTTCGAAAAATCAGTTACTCCACCCAAGCGAATCGCAGAGCCCCAGCTTTCAGCGGCAATACCCGCGCCGTTTTCAATCATACCTTCGTTTTGGACGGTCACCCCATTGATATCAGCGATGCTCTTGTTATCAATGCAACCCGCAACGCCGCCAAAACCCTTGCCCGACTGTGCCAGCTTGGTGCATTTGGCTGAAGCATTCTTGACTTCAAGCACCGCGCCCGTACCGCGACCCAGCCAACCAACAAGGCCGCCGGTGAACTGCGGGACAGCTTCGAGCGCAAACTCCGTGGAAACATCCTCAATGCAAAGCGGCTTCGAGTTGGTGCATCCCGTCACCGAACCGACAAGGCCACCGAATACCGCGGCGCCTCCCCCGTTGCCATAGACGCTCTTGAACGTACCGCCCTTAAACGATACAGCCGAGTTCGAATCAACAAAGTTCAACTTACCAATAGCGGAGCCGACGCCCTTCGACTCGTCATACTGACCCGCAAGCGTCACACCATTATTACCTGTATCGATTTGATCATTGTTAGTAAACTCAACCGAACTACCGAAGCTCACCTCGCCAATGAAACCGCCGACGTTGGCACTATTTACATCTCCAACGTTCCGAGGGCAAGTGACTTTAGCGCCTTTGTTCTGGTTCAACGTAAGCTTGGTTGCCTGACCAATAAAGCCACCACTAGCAGTAGCTCCCTTCACCGTGAGATTAGAGAGATCAATTGCACTCGTTACCTCAACGGTCGCGCCAGCACTCGACCCAACCTTGCCCACAACGCCGCCAGCGCAGCCATTACCGGACTGAACCGTGGCAGTTGGGACATTGCTCAGAGTGCCAACGCGCAAGGAAGCGCCATCCTTGACCTCACCCACGAGCAGACCAGCGTTGCCGCCGCTCGTCTTGACCGTGCCGCCTGAAGCAACGTTACTGGGGAGAGTGACCGACTGAACCGTAAAGGCGCCGCTCTCAACCGTGTTTGCCAGCAAGCCCACGTTTCCCGTGGCATCAGCGGTAGCCCCAAGACCTTTTCTTGTGCCCGAGAAGGAATAGGTCACGCTCAGTGTGAGCGAACCCGTGACGGTTCCAAAAAGAGCACTAGTGATGCCAGCAGTTGACTCCGATATGGTAGCGTTTGCCGGGTCGGCAATCTGTACTGTAACGTCAAGCGTTTTAGTACCTGAAACCTTAGCCGCAACAACAGGTTCGCTACCCTCGCCTTTCCAAACGAAGTACGGCATGAAGCTGTTTTCATTGAGTTCAACGTTGTTGAAAAGCGACGTTGCCAAAGCAATCGAACAAACAGACCCGGATGGGCTCTTGGCGTCGAACGTACCCGTGAAAGGGTAATCGTCACTACCAAGACCAAGAAACGCATATCCGCCCTGAGGTGTGCTCACATCGAAAGCACCACCCGTTTGGTTCTCTACTCCTATCGTTGCTGTCTGATACAGGGAGGGGCTGGTATTAGAAATAACGCACAAAGCCGTAGGGTCTCTGAAAAAAATACGAGTAACGGTTTTGCCTTGTACCTCCACCTCTCCGTGACCAGCCATGGCTGCTTGCAGCTGTTCAACCGTATCAATGGTTGCACCTGCGGCAACCATTGCAGGAACGTCCTGCTCGTCCTCCTTATCGGAGGTATCTTCATTGGTATCAGCACTACCCTGACCGGCAGTAGCCCCCTCACCTACGGTGCTGCCCGAAGAAGCAGAACCCGAGGCTGTTCCACTTTCACTGGCGGAAGCATCGCCCGAACCCGATTCGTCACTGCCCGTACCAGCCGAGGTATCACCGTTGATAGTATCGACGTTTTCTGCGTCATCAGCCTGCTGAGCCACAATACCCGAAACCGCGTTTATCTCTTCTGCCAAGGCAACGGTGGTTGGCGCCAACATCTGAAAAACCATAGTTAAGGTAAGGCACGCGGTGATTATGCACTTTACCGATTTCATCTATGAATAACCTCGTTCTATACAAAGCCCCGAAGGGCTCATGTTCCTGTTACTTAACTGCCAGCCTGAACCGAAACCCCAAGTTCCTCCCAGCTGGAAGGCTTGGCGCTACCGCCAACCCAATAAAAGTTCACAATCTCCGAACCCGGCGACATCGTAAACGTTGCCGTACGTTCGTCAGTATTCACGGTGCAGTTCGCACCCGCATGATTCGTTGCAAAGTGAGAGTCAAGCTCAACCTTTTCGCCCCACTTCAGGGTTACCGTCTGCTGCTTGCCCGTTACGTTTATGCGATAGTTGTAGGCAGCATAATCACCCACAGCGCCCGAATCAGCCCATGAACCGGTGACGGACGCAGACTCAACTGCCGCACGTTCAGCTGGCGTAACAGCAGCCGCCAAGCACGCCAAGTTCGTTCCAGGGCTTTTATCGGGAACAACATTTGCAAAGATTTTGAACTTGATGTTGTTCAGCAACGCCTTATTAAAGGTAACCGTGTAAGTAACAATTTTCGCTTGTGTACCAGGAAGAGTAACGGTACCTGCAGCAGGGTTAATGCTCCAGCCCGATGTGATACTTGTTCCCCCATTGGTGCTGGATGCTTGTATATCTAACGTATAATCAACCTCTTTGTCGTTGAATACATTCATGTCATCAAGCATGCAGTTATACACGCGGAAGGTAAAGGAGCATGTATCTCCGCTGGTATCAACCACAACACTTTTAGCGGCGGGTTCTGCAGGCTTCTCCGAATAAGGAGCCAGCACATCGGAAGCGAACAGGCTTTGTGAAGTGCCCGTAACGGCAACGGCCTTCAAATGGTCGTTTGCACTGAAGGCGCTGTAGGTTAAGCGAAGGCCGAATACCAGCGCCGCAATAACCAGCACAAAAGCAACCGCCCACAACACCTTGCGCGTTTGAGGCGTTTTCGCCATGCCATCGATCGCGCCGTTCAGCGAAGCGGTGAGCGAACGGCGCTCTTCAGCTTGAAGCTCATGCTTGTTGTTTTTGGCTTTGCGGTTTCCGAGCACAGTTCCCCCTCCCTACTGTTTCGCGATCAAATACGCTACGTCGGTTTCTTTATAGTTAGTGTCTTTAGGCCACGAGCATTCGATGATGAAATTGGTCGCGGAAGCAGCTTCGCTTCCGTTCTTATCAAGGTCATCTATCTCAAATCGTTTCCAGCGGCAGTTCGGAAGGGCGTTTGTTTGGATGTTGCCATAGGCACCGAAGGTTTGAGGTTTAGCTGCATCAGCGCTGATTGGCGTGAAGTCGATAGCCTCACCCACCTTGCTCCACGAATAGCCGTTACCCATAACATCGCCCGAAGCGGAAGAATCATTCACTTTAGCACGATAGATCTTCACGCTCAGGCCATTGATGTTTGTAGTGTTTGCAACCTGCAGCTCAAAGGCCTTACCGTCGCTATCAACGCTGAAGGCACGACTACGATACACCCTGCCATCCGCAGCGACTTTGTCGTAGTCTGCATCGCTCGTAAGATCAAGTTGGGTTGCCGCCGACTCGCCCGGCACAGTGATCTTCAACTCGGCAGGAGAATCAACCTTGGCAACCGTTGAAAGGCTGTTATTGGCAAGGAACCACGAAAGCGTGAGCGCCGCGATGATCAAAACGACGGCGATAACGGCAAGCGTCGCAAGAATCGGCCCGCGATGCTCGTATATCCAATCTTTGGCTGATGTCACCTGTGCTTCGTTGCCGCTCATGAGCTCTTCACCTCATTTGCGGTAAGACGCACCTGGTAATACTCCACCGCATTGCCGATTTCATCGTCGGCCTTGTTGTAAGCCGTAGCGCACGTTGCGAGGTCGGCAGAAGACATGGTACTACTCAGCGCAGGTACCGTTGAACCAGACGTTACGGAGTAGAAAGAACTCGGATTGGTGTTGATGTAGTTCTGCATGGTTTTGTAGCTATCGTTATCGGCCGCGAAAAGATTTTTGTAGTAGTTGGCCTTGCCGGTGTACACGAAGTTCTGGATGTACTCAGGCCACGCCCAATACAGTGTTTTTGTAACGGGCTTGGTTGTTTTACCCAAAACGTCCTGGAAGTCGCTCTTAGCAATAGCCAGCTTACCGTCGAGAATGGGCTTGTCATAATACCCATTGGCGTCGCACGCCTCGAAGAATAGGACGTGACCCGACGCCAGCGCCTTAACCGCTTCGGAAACAGCACCCTGCTTGCCCCTGAACTCGCGAGAAAGGGATACCGTTACTGCGCCAAGGTCGTCCGCATAGGGGGTTACCGTGAAGGTGAGTTGACCATACGAGCCAGGACCGAGGACATCGTTTTCGCTCAAGTTCACCAAGTTGCTAGTAGCGCTCACGTTCATGGAGTCAGTTACATCAAGTCCAGCCTGACCTGTTTGCAAATCAGCCTTGCCCGCTTCCTGATCATAGGCACCCTGCTGAGTACCATCAGAAGAAATAGCGTAGCGAGCGCCTGCGGTGCTCGTGTCAATGCCGTTGGCTTTTACCTGGAAGTTATTCAAAAACCATGCCACGCAAGCCAAAATGATAACAAGGGCCGCTACTACAAACAGACCGCTTACCATGAAGTGCTTCCAAAAATCCTTCAGGGTTTGAGCGTGCTCATCGGCTGCAGCGCGATACCCCTCGGCCGCGTTTTGGCTGTGTTGAAGTTCGTCTTCTGCGTTGGTATGTGGGCCTGCTGCATTCATGCTGTGTTGTTGCCTCGCGGTGCCGCGTTCCTTTCTTACTCGTCCGAATGAATATAAAGCCTCAATAGCTCCAAAACAGACCGAGTAACCCATCCAGAAAACACCAAGCTCACCGCTCGATTTCGGGTTTTTACAATCCGTTTAATTCTACCATTTTTGCACTCCAATTAACCAAAACGATTCATCCCTTACCGAATCCTCCACAATAGAGGTTAAGGGGACCAAGAACTCGATTCTGAAGCCACCCCAAAACCTGACCGAATACAAAAATACCCCCGGGCATAAGCCCGAGGGTATTTAGGTGTTAGCAAATACCAAACCGAAGTTGTTGACTATGCGGTGCCTTCAGCGCGAACCTTAAGCTGCAACGCCCACAAAGCCGAGGTTGCCAGTGATTGCTTTAGCGATACCCGTTCCGGCATTCTCAAAAACGCAATCCTTATCGCAACCTTCGTACCACACGCGAACGGTAACCGTTACCTTGCCGTGATTGTTCTTGTTGGCGCTATCGAGAGTAGTAAGGAAGTCATTACCAGCCTGAGCCTGGCCTTTTTCGTCAACGCTGCCAGCATACTCGTTGAAGTCCGCATACTCAGCAGTTACAGCCTTGAGCGTACCGTCAACTTGCTTTACCCAATAGTCACCAGTCGTTGCACCTTGATCGGTATAATAGCCGTTATCAGTCGCCGTACCTTTAACCTTGAAGAGCTTCCAAGTAGTACCATTATCGAAGCTGATCGCGAAACGACCTGCAGTGCCCATCTCGGCATTAGCCGCCAAAGTAGTTGCCGCTCCAGAATCAAAGTACACGTTCATCTTGCCGTTGGTGACGCCGAGATCGAAAGTATAATCGGCGTAAACGGTTTTGCCTTCCTCATGGACGAGTGCTTCCTGATACTGATCAGCAACAGCATGATCGCCACCACTCACCCAATGCAAAGTTTCATAGAAAGTAGGAGTAGGACTCTTGATAACGTCACTATTGGTAGACACAGGATAAAGCTTGCTCGGGTTGCTCCCAGCCGCATTCATGCCATCAGCCGTCTTACCCGCGCTATTAATATACAGATTCGGCACGGAGGAAGACGTGCTTACGTCAACACCTGTTGCCGTAACGGCATTATTGTTTACAAACCATGCAAATGTGGCAGCACCTAACGCTATGGCAGCCACCAGCACCATGGCAATAGCAGCACCAAGCTGCTTTTTCAGTGCCTTTGTTTCCATAACGGATCCTTTCTCGATCCTATTCCTTCATTTACAAAAATGACACACCTCTGCACAGGAGAGGCATTTCATTACACACGCGAGAGTTACCATACCATAAACATGCCTGATGCAAGGGTGTTTTTACCTGAATATATATAAAGTATCCCTGCGATTCTGTCATGCCTACTACGCAAGTCAGATAACTACGCGATTGCCTTAGCCTCTGTGTTCACTCAGGGGTTTACGCAGGCGGGGATTCTTGATTGCGGCGAGTATCCCACGTTACGGTATTGTTCTTGTAATAGTCGGGGGCATCGGTACCAGAAGCACTGATAGGGTCGGTACCAGTGAGTGTATCGGCAATGTCTTGTAAGAACTTCATAACAAGACTCGTGTCTTCCGCACCGTCAGAGTCGAAGTCCATAGCGAACTCCACGGCGCCTCCTATGATGTTGTCAATGCACTCGGGGTCGTCACCATCAAGCCAAATGACCACCGTGTATTTATCCACGTAACCCACTTTAAAGGTGCCGTTAGCAAGGTGACACACTACTTCGTCTGATTCAAAATTCTCACACCCCGCTTCGTTACCGCCGTTAGCAGCAGGCGCAGCGTAGGTGGTGGGCTCACCGTTGCGGTAGACGCGCACACGTGCAGCCTTTTCCACACCTTTCGAAGCCGAGGCAATCTTTAGCTTGGCGTTGTAACTCAAATCTTCCTTGCCTGCGTTACGTATGTAAAAGGTGTACGCCACATAGTTTTTCCCGTTGTGGCTGCCGTCTATTTCGTCGAGGTTGTTAGGTAAATCATCTGTGGCAATGTTGGTGCCATCAGAAACCGCTTCAGCAGTAAGGCGCGCAGTGGCTCCTTCAAACTGACTGTTGTCAGCAATAGCAACACCGCGCCTGAACAGCTCAAGGCGATTTAAATTGATGGTGAAATTGCCCATGTTTTCCTGCATAAACGAAATGCCAAACAGCACCGCCATGAACAGTGCCACACAAATGAGCACCTTTTGCAGCGTGCCAATGCGTAGAAGCGCCTGACCAATGCGCGCCATACGACGCTTAGGCATGTACATGGAAACAATGGCGTCAACGTCAATGTCTTCGTCTTCGGCAAGGGCCTCTTCGAGCTCTTTTACGCGAATCATGTGCTTGTCTTCGGCTCGCTTTAGTGCGCGCTTCTTGCCAAAACGACGCTCGGTAGATCCGGATAAACTCGCGGCGCCTTCGGGAACTTCCGCTTGCATAACATCTTTGACGAAAGATTCCGTTCGCGCAGGAGCGTCTTTGGTCAGCCCTCCAGCCTGCGCACTTTCCTGTTCGGTACCCTGATCCTGAGCGGGCGCCGATTCGCGCTGAGGCAGTTCGCCTGCGTTTTCCTTTTTTTTACTAAACAATGCCATAGGCCCTAGATCTTATACTTAGCACGCACGTGTTCCATGTATTCCTTCATGGCTTCACGCTCAAGCTCGTCGGAATAGCGGAACTGCACACCGCAGACGTTGCGATACAAGCTACCTTTAGGCGCTTGGCGCATCCAGCACACAATACCTAACCGAACAGGTAATTCACAGCGCTCGCCGCCTACGCGCACCACCGGCATTTGCACCTGTAGAGCTTCACCCACGTCAGGGTAGTCGTTCAGATACATTGCCAGACCGCCAGCAGAAACGTCGATGGTCATGGCTTCTTTCCAATCATCTTCGGGAGCCTCGTCGCGCAAGTAGCGCAGACGCATGGAAACCTTAAAACGCTCGTCGCGGCGCTTGAAGAACGTGCGATGCTCGGCGACCTGGCGCATTTTCCAATACGTACGGATGCCCGCCTTTTCAACCGATTCGGGATAGCCAGCCAACATGAAGGTGTTTTCGCCTAAGGTGTACTGCAGCAGGAACTTCTGGTTTTCATCCAAGATAAGAGGTTTACCTGCAAGCATAGGAGCGCTGATGAGGAAATAGGCTTCATCGATAACACCTTTGAAGGTAGCCATCATATTAAACTCGGTTTTTTGCCCAACGGCCGTATCGAAAGCGACTTTCAACTTTGTTCCAGGCTTTATCTGCAACTCAGCCATTGAGCCTTCCTTCCGATTCCGCGCATACACTATCCCACAATGCAACAATCTTGCTCATTATAGCGTGAACCAAATACCCGAACAACGCAGCCATACCTGAAGCTAGTCGAACAGACTCTTCATGTCAGTTTCTTTCATAGGCGCACCCGAGGAAGGCAAGCTTTCTGCGCAAAACTTTTTGATGGAAGATTTACCACCAAGAAAATCTTCCGCCTTGCCCACTGCGGTAACCGTACGACTTCCCTTTACCGTGAACGCCTGAACACCCTGAGTGCTCGTAGTAGTTTTAGTTTTTAGAAGTGAGGTATTAAAATTCATCAGGCGATAATCGCTTGAAACCAACGCCAAATCGCGCTCTTCCTTCAACACAGCCGCATAAAGCAACTTACTTCCACCATAAATCGCATTCTTCAAACGCTTACGATTAGTTTTTGTGGCATACCCTGCCAAAGCAACGCGCGCAACGCGACCATTTTCAAACACAAACAGCACGTCGGCTTTATAATCCTCAGGATCAATTACCCACGTTACGCTTTCGTCGGGGTCCATCTCTAAATCGGTTGACAAATACGAACCAAGCTGAGCCGACTTCGTATCCTCAAACGAAGCGATCTTGCATTTGTATACCTGACTGCGATCAGTAAACACCAACAGCTCATGGGTATTAGAAGAAGGAAATTCTATGAAAGGCCCATCGCCATCTTTATACTTCAGCGAGCTTGCCTTCTTTAACACACGATCGGTCATTTTCTTCAAATAGCCCTCGCGAGAAAGCATCATGGTTACCGGATATTCCTCAACCTCAGGCTCCAAGCTTACTTCGACAACCTCAGACGGATCGATTTTTCCCGTTCTGCGCGGCATCACATGTTTTTTATTCACCGCCGCAAGTTCATCGCTAATAACCTTCTTAATCTTGCTCTCACTAGCAAGCGTATCGTTAAGTTCTGCAATATCAGCTTCAAGCCGCTCGATATCTTTCGTGCGATTCAAGATATATTCTTCGTTGATGTTGCGAAGCTTTAGTTCCGCAACAAATTCCGCTTGGACCTCATCGATACCAAAGCCCTTCATCAAGTTGGGAACAACTTCACTTTCCAGCTTCGTGTTACGAATAATGGCAATCGCCTTATCAATATCAAGCAGAATTGCCTCAAGACCATGCAGAAGATGCAGGCGTTCGGTTTTCTTGTTCAGATCGAAATTCATGCGGCGTCGTGTTGATTCGATGCGCCACGCTACCCACTCATGTAAGATTTGATGCACGCCCATAACCCGCGGATAGCCATCTACCAGCACATTGAAGTTACACGAAAAAGAGTCTTGCAACGTGGTAGAACGGAACAGCTTCGCCATAAGCTGCTCAGGGTCTACTCCCCTTTTCAAGTCGATAGCAATGCGCAAACCAGAAAGATCGGTTTCATCACGAATGTCGGTGATTTCGCGCACCTTGCCCTCTTTAGAAAGCTTGATAATGCGCTCAATAATGACATCGGTTTTTGTGGTATAGGGTATTTCATATACCTCAATAATGCGCTCTTTAGGCAAATAGCGCCAACGGGAGCGAATCTGAAAACTGCCAAGCCCTGTCTCGAAAATACGCTCCATTTCTTCTCGACGATAAATTATCTCGCCACCCGTCGAGAAGTCAGGCATGGGCATATATTCAAGCAAATCGCATTCAGGGTCTTCAAGAAAATGAATAGTGGCCGTACAAACTTCATTAAGGTTAAAGCCACAAATATCCGAAGCCATAGCAACACCAATACCCTTGTTTGAAGACACAAGAATATTAGGAAACGTAGTAGGCAAAAGACGAGGCTCTTTCATAGCGCCGTCGTAGCTATCAACAAAATCAACCGGGTCTTTGTCGATGTCCTTAAAAATCTCAGCGCAAATGGGAGCCAATTTCGCCTCGGTGTAACGAGAAGCGGCATAGCTTAAGTCGCCCGAATAATACTTACCAAAGTTACCCTTCGATTCAACAAAAGGCGCCAGAAGCGCTTCGTTTCCCGTGGCTAAGCGCACCATAGTTTCATAAATGGCGCTATCGCCATGAGGGTTCAGTTTCATGGTTTGGCCGACAATGTTTGCACTTTTCTGACGATCACCTTTCAGCAAGCCCATCTTATACATAGTGAAGAGCAGCTTGCGATGCGAAGGCTTAAAGCCGTCAATTTCAGGGAACGCACGCGAAACGTTCGTACTCATGGCATAAGGCATGTAGTTTGACTCGAGTGTTTGCGTGATGGGCTGCTGCGTAACTTCAGAGTGCAGACCAATAACGTTCGGATTGTTTACCTGCTTTTTCTTAGACTCTGTTTTAGGTTTCCTTTTTGCCACGATTCCCTCTTGAAACTTTTATTGACTCGATTCGCCCAACCGTATGAAAGCTAGGCGTTTGCTTTTCAAAAATGAACTCTTGATTAACGAACTACTGCAAATCAAGCTGGTCTAGGTACTCCTTGCCATGTTCGGCGATATGACGCTTGCGCCCTTCATCATCGTTGCCGAGCAGCAAGTTGAACATGGCCTCCATCCTTGACACCTCTTCAGGCTCCACCTTGATCAGCCTGCGCGTTTCGGGGTTCATGGTGGTAAGCCACATCATATCAGGGTCGTTTTCGCCCAAACCTTTTGAACGGTTGATGGAACACTTCTGATCACCGATTTCTTTCAGTATTCCGTTCTTCTCGAGTTCAGTATAGGCAAAATACGTTTTTTCCTTACAGTTGATCTCATACAACGGAGATTCTGCAATATAGACATACCCTTTTTCGATAAGCGTTGGTACAAGGCGATAAAGCATAGTAAGAATAAGAGTGCGAATGTGATATCCGTCAACATCGGCATCAGTACAAATAATAACCTTGCTCCAGTTCAGGTTATCCAAATCGAAGGTACCAAGGTTTTTCATGCGTTTGTCTTTAACCTCAACGCCACAACCCAAAACACGCAACAAGTCCATAATGATGTCTGACTTAAAAATGCGTGGATAGTCTTCTTTAAGACAGTTAAGAATTTTTCCGCGAACTGGCATAACACCTTGAAACTCTGCATCACGAGAAGTGCGAATGGCACCCGCTGCCGAATCACCCTCAACAATATAGACTTCACGGCGATCTTTATCCTTCGAACGGCAGTCGATAAACTTCTGCACGCGGTTAGCCATGTCGGTTTTTTGCTGCAAGTTAGTTTTAATGCTTTGACGCGTTTTCTCTGCATTTTCACGCGAGCGCTTATTAATAAGCACCTGCTCCATGATTTTGCTGGCAGCCTCTTTGTTCTCAATTAAATAGGTTGAGAAGCGTTCCTTAAAAAACGCCGTCATAGCCTGCTGAATAAAACGATTGTTGATGGCTTTTTTCGTTTGGTTTTCGTAGGACGTTTGCGTGGAAAAGCAATTAGTTACTAACACCAAGCAGTCCTGCACGTCTTGCCATTTAATGGAACTCTCATTTTTGTTGTATTTCCCTTGCGCCTTGATGTAAGCGTCAAGAGTACTCGTCAGTGCGCTACGCGCGGCCTTCTCTGGTGAGCCACCGTTTTCCAGCCACGATGAATTATGGTAGTACTCCTGCATCTGGAAGATACGCGAGAAGCACAAACAAGCCGTGATTTTCACGTTGTAATCAGGCAAATCTTCACGATCGCGGCCACGACGGTCAGCCTGAATGAAGAAGGGCTCAGTTAGATAGTCGGTACCTACTTTTTCCAAGACATAATCTTCGATGCCCTTGGGATAACAAAAATCTTCCTCACTAAAGCCATCCTCGCCTTC
>OJNV01000029.1_pt1 | contig 87597 bp, 76 predicted proteins | sample 1597961 | NCBI WGS metagenome assembly OJNV01 (sample SAMN01915220, study PRJEB22387) | human gut metagenome | isolation source: stool | host: Homo sapiens | place: USA
CAATGGTCGGGTGATCCTAGGGACCCGCGCACGCAAAACACACTCCAAGAGCTTTCAGGCGTTTTCCAGCATCAATTACCCTGAGCTGGCTGTCATTCAAGACGGTCGACTGCTGAATTACATCACCCAGGAATGTCGAGAAAAACCGGTATTCAGCGATAAATTAGACCCCTCTGTGGGACTGATCAAACTGGTACCGGGGTTGGAAGCAGATTTTTTGGAATTTATGCTAAGCAAAAAAGATGGCGTTGTTATCGAAAGTTTCGGCGTTGGCGGTATCCCGACTGCAGGGGCAAAAAGCTATTACGATGTGATCAGCAACGCTGTTCAGACTGGGAAAACCGTAGTCATGACAACTCAAGTCCCCAATGAGGGAAGCGACCTATTGTTGTATCATGTAGGCAACCGGCTGAAAACCGGCCTAGAGGTGCTTGAAGCCTACGATATGACCACAGAAGCCGCGGTTACCAAGCTGATGTGGATCTTGGGACAAACGAGAGAACCACAAAAAATTGAACAGCTATTTTACCGTCCGGTCAGCCATGATATCCTTATCAAAGCCGGTGAGAAATGAGGAAAGTCTTTCCCCTGTCTGTAAAACAACAAAAAAAGACGCACGGTGGTGAGCCGTGCATCTTTTTCTGCATAAGTTTTCTGGTGAAGCCAAATCAAAGGAGTACAACGCATTTCCCGTTTGCGTTGTTCTGTAATAAGAATATCGTATGGAATGGCTTTTGTCAAGGGTTTTTCCAGGTAAAATTGTGAACAAAAAGAAAATTCGCCGCTCCCAGCATGGAAACGGCGAAAAATACGGAATTAAAGAAGTAATTCGGCAATCTGTACAGCATTGGTGGCAGCACCCTTGCGAATCTGATCGCCGCAGCACCAAAGACAGAGGCCATTGGGATTGGTAAGGTCGGGACGAATGCGGCCAACATACACCAGATCCTGATCGCTGGTATCCAACGGCATGGGATAAACATCCTGCGAAAGGTCATCAACCAGGCGGCAGCCGGGAGCTGCCGCAATCGCTGCACGGGCTTCCTCTACCGAAATGGGGCGTTCAAAGCGTGCCGTAACCGCGATGGAGTGGGAGCGCATAACCGGCACCCGTACACAGGTGCAGCTGACCTTCATCTCCGGCAAGTGCAGGATCTTTCGGCCCTCATTCTGGAGCTTCATCTCCTCAGAAGTATAACCTTCATACGATTGACTTCCGATTTTGGGAATAAGATTATAGGCAATCTGATACGGGAATATATGGGGCTGTACCGGCTCGCCTTTATACAGGGCGTCCACCTCAGCTTCCAACTCCACCGGGCCACCGGCACCGGCACCGGAAACTGCCTGATATGTAGCAGCAACCATGCTGGTAATCGGCGAAAGACGACGCAGTGCCGCAACCGCTACTACAGTGATGATGGTGGAGCAGTTTGGATTGGCAATGATCCCATGATGATGCAGGGCATCCTCCGGGTTGATTTCCGGAACAACTAGCGGAACATCTTCATCCATACGGAAGGCACTGGAATTATCAATAAATACTGCACCAGTCGCCTTGATTGCCGGGGCAAAACGACGGGCAATATCATTCTCGGCTGCGCCCAGCACAATATCTGCATCAGTAAAGGCAGCATCCGTTGCTTCTTCTACCGTGATTTCTCGCCCAGCAAAAGGCAGCTTTTTCCCGACACTGCGGGCACTGGCCAGGCAGCGCAGTTCACCAATGGGGAAATTGCGTTCCTCCAGGATTTTAAGCATCTCCCGGCCCACCGCGCCGGTGGCTCCCAGTATAGTCACATTCGGATTTTTCATGGCATGTTCTCTCCTCTCGGTCATCTGACAAAGCTTTCGTAAAGTACACGCACCGTTTTTTCAAAGTCAGCGTTATCCACGCCCACAATGATGTTGAGCTCCTCTGGTCCTTGGCTAATCATGCGGATGCTGATACCGTTTTCACCTAGAGCGGCAAAGATCTTGCCGGAAATACCAGGGCGGAACGCCATCTTGCGGCCAACCGCCGCCACAATAGATATATTTTCCGCCACCTGCAGTTTATCCGGGCGGAATTCCTTTTGCAGTTCGCCCAAAATAGAGTAAAGGCAGGAAGCTGCTTTTCCGCTTTGCACAACCAGCGAAACACTGTCTATCCCAGATGGAGTGTACTCCACATTCAGATTATGCCGTTCAAATACTTCCAATACCCGGCGCAGGCTACCGATGGAGGAAGACAGGCCGTTCTTCGCCATCGTAATGATAGAAAAATTGCGGCGGCCGGCAATGCCTGTGATGAAACGGTTCTTTTCGCTTTCCAGTTCATCCTCAAAATGCTCCCGAATGAGGGTACCGGGATGGCCCGGATCATTGGTGTTGCGGATATTCAGCGGAATATCCGCCTGGCGAACTGGAAAAACACTGGCCTCGTGCAGGACCTGCGCTCCCATATAGCTAAGCTCCCGCAGCTCGTTATAGGTGATGCGCTCGATGGGGCGGGGATTTTCCACAATGCGGGGATCCGCCATAAGAATACCGGAAACATCGGTCCAGTTTTCGTATACATCGGCCCCCAATGCCGCTGCCGCCAAAGCACCGGTCACATCACTTCCGCCACGGCTGAGCACCTTAATATGGCCATCCGGCATGACGCCGTAAAAACCGGGAATGACTACGCTGCGGTCTTCTGCTATGCGGCGAAGCGCTTCGTAGGAATGCTCCCGGTCAATTTGGCCATCGAAGGAAAACTGGAGCCATTCGGCGGCATCGAGAAAATCAAAGCCGAGGTATTCCGCCATAAGACGGGCAGCGAAATATTCGCCGCGGGAGACCAACTCATCCTGGCTGATGCCCTGCTGCATCTTTTCATAAAGGGCCAATAACTCTTTATCGATATCAGCAGAAAGGCCACAATCGGCCACAATGGAACGATAGCGCTCCACCACCATGCTGAATACCCCTTCGGCGCTGACGCCGTACTGAAGATGGGCATAGCAAAGGTAAAGTAAATCCGTAATCTTGTGATCTGCGGAAAAGCGCTTGCCAGGTGCAGAAACAACCACAACCCGGCGGGCTGGATCCGCCGTGATAATCTGGCGGACTTTTTCGAACTGAGCAGCATCGGCCAGGGAAGAACCGCCAAATTTAACTACTTTTAACATAATAGGCATTCCTTTCCCTTAACCCTGCAGCGCAGCGAAGAAGATGCCGGGATCATTGCTGCGGGCTTCCACATACCAGGAGTGCATCTGTGCCGGAGAAACCGGACGGGTAAGAACGCCATTACCCCAGCGCTTTTCCACACAACCATCCATGAACCAGGTATCCACGATATAACGGACATAGTACCGGCGCTCTTCACACATATTATTGGAAGGCAGCGGCTGGGACAGCTGAGTATAGAAGCCTTGCTTTCTCTCGCAGAGATCAAGAAGATCCTGCACAACGGCAGCGGCTGTGGGCCAGCGACCGGCTCCTTCACCAAAGAAGCTTTGCCGACCAGCGTATTCCGAAACGGCGGTGATGAGATTATAATTGGCGGGGACAGCTGCTTCCAGTGTTTCTGCCTTAAAAAGGGTGGGTTCTACCACTGCAAGAATTGCTCCATCGGCGACACGCTTAGCGGTAGCGTACAGCTTGCAGACATAGCCCATTTCATTGAAGCCGGCAATATCTTCCCGGGTGATACCGGCAATCCCGGCGGCCGGCACCTGCTGCTCAGTTAGGCTGGCATCAAAGGCAATATTGGCGCTGATCATGAGCTTACGCTGAATATCATAGCCTTCAATATCGGCAGTTGGATCCGCTTCGGCATATCCGAAGCTTTGGGCATCGTGCAGAACACTCTCATAATCATAGCCCTTCTTATGCATCATACTGAGGATATAATTAGTGGTACCATTCATAATGCCGCAAATCTCATTGACGGCGCCAATGCGCTTGAGCCGCTGCAGATTGGGCAGCCAGGGAATGCCGCCGCCAACCGCAGCCGAAGTGCGGAAACCGATACCGGTTTCTTTGGCAAGAGTGGTCAGTTCATCATAATAGGCGGCAAGCAGATGCTTATTGGCGGTGACAATATTTTTGCCGGCGCGCATGGCGGCCGCTACATATTCATGGGCCGGTTCCAAACCGCCCATGACCTCCACGACGGTATCCACTTCCCCATCATTCAAAATCGTGGAAAAATCGGTGACCGAAACAGCACCTAATTCTGCAATGGGGCTGCGGTCCAATACATATTTTACTGTAATATCGCTGCGGTTCTTCAGCAGTTCATATACACCACCGCCAACCGTTCCGTGGCCAAGAATGGCAACTACCATATCTTTTTTCCTCCTGTAAAATGTGTCGTTTATAGAGATACGATTGTTTCTCCATAAAAATCACTTGTATTTCGTCGAAAAACAGTATATCATATGAGAAGATGGAAAGCAAGACTTGCCGGGGGCTTTCACCCGGTATTGTGATGCAGAAAAGGAGACTCCTATGCAATATAACAGCACCAGAAATCATAAACAGACTGCCAGCCCTGCCGAAGCGGTGTTGCGCGGCATAGCGCCCGATGGAGGATTGTACCTGTGTGACCCGGCCACTCTGCCGCTGGATCCAGCAGAAATGCTGCAGAAAGACTTTGCCGGGATGGCGGAGGCCGTACTGGTGCGGCTGCTGCCGGATTACACCCCAGAAATGCTGCGGCCAATGATTGCAGCGGCTTACGGAAAATTTGACACTGCCGACATAACACCGCTGGTTATGGTCGGCGATTACCATGTACTAGAGCTCTTTCATGGGCCAACTTGCGCCTTTAAGGATGTAGCACTCTCCTTGCTGCCATATCTTATCACCGGCGCGAAGCAGCTGCTGAATGATAAGGCCAAGACGGTGATCCTAACCGCGACAAGCGGTGACACTGGCAAAGCAGCATTGGAAGGCTTCTGCGATGTGACCAGCACTTCCATTGTGGCATTCTATCCTAAGGATGGCGTAAGCAAAATACAAGAACGGCAGATGGTGACACAGCGTGGAAAAAATGTTTCGGTGGCGGCGGTACGCGGCAATTTTGATGACGCGCAGACTGGAGTAAAGCACATCTTTGCCGAGGTAAAACCGACAGAAAAAGCGGAACTTTCCAGCGCCAACTCCATCAATATCGGCCGTCTGGCCCCCCAGGTGGTCTATTACTTCCGCGCCTACGGCGATCTGGTGAAGTCCGGCCGCATCCATCTGGGTGACGTGGTGGACTACACCGTCCCCACCGGCAACTTCGGCGACATTCTGGCCGGCTATTTTGCCAGGCAGATGGGCCTGCCTGTGGGCCGCCTGATCTGCGCCAGCAACGCCAACGACGTGCTCACCGAGTTCCTGACCACCGGCCGCTACGACAAGCGCCGCCCCTTCTACAAGACCACCTCCCCTTCCATGGATATCCTGGTGTCCAGCAATCTGGAGCGCCTGCTCTATCTGGTCAGCCAGGATGCCAGCTGTGTGGAGCGCCTGATGCGGGAGCTGAACACCCAGGGCTGGTATCAGGTCAGCGGCTGGATGCTGGAGCAGCTCCGTGCCGTCTTCGGCTGCGGCTGCTGCGACGATGCCGGCGCGGCGGAGGTCATCGGCCGGGTGTGGCGCAAGCACAGATACCTCTGCGACCCCCACACCGCCGTGGCCTGGGCCGTGGCGGAGAAGCACACCCGCGAGGGCGTTCCCATGGTGGTCCTGTCCACCGCCTCGCCCTATAAGTTCCCCGCCGCCGTACTGCACGCTCTGGGCGAAGCATCCGGTGACGATGAGTTCGCCATGATGGAGCAGCTCCACGCCCTCACCGGCATGGACATCCCCAAAAATCTCCGCGGCCTGGAGGGTCGTCCCGTTCTCCATACCGACGTCATCGACAAGGACGCCATGCTGGACTATGTGCTGTCCGACGTGCTGAAATAACAGAAAGGAACCGTTCCCTATGAATATCGTTTGTTTGGACATGGAGGGCGTCCTCGTCCCCGAGATCTGGATCGCCTTTGCCGAGGAAAGCAGCATTCCCGAGCTGCGCCGCACCACTCGCGATGAGCCGGATTATGACAAGCTCATGCGCTGGCGCATCGATCTGCTGCGGCAGCGCGGCCTGAAGCTCAGCGCCATTCAGGAGACCATCTCCCGCATCGACCCCCTGCCCGGCGCCAAAGACTTCCTGGACGCGCTGCGTAAGGATACCCAGGTGGTCATCCTCAGCGACACCTTCGACCAGTTCGCCATGCCCCTCATGGCCAAGCTGGGCTATCCCACCCTGCTGTGCAACACCCTCGAGGTGGACGGCGAGGGCTACATCACCCGCCACCTCATGCGCTGTGAACACTCCAAGCTCACCACCGTCAAGGCCCTTCAGTCTATCGGCTACGACACCATCGCCAGCGGCGACAGCTATAACGATTTGGAGATGATCCTCCACAGCAAGGCCGGCTTTCTCTTCCGGGGTCCCGACAAGATCAAGCAGGACTACCCCGACCTGCCCGCCTTCGAGGACTACGACGACCTGCTGGCCGCCATCCGCGCCGCCCTGTAACAGCAGTGCTGCGGTGAAAGACAAAGCAAAAACCGGCGCCCCCCGGCGCCGGTTTTTGCTTTGTGAAAGGAGGGGGTAAAATCACATCTGGACGCGGTTCTCGCGGGTCCAGCTGGTGATGTCCAGGTTGGGATAGCGGCGGCGCAGCTCGTCCAGCTTGCCTTCGGTGTCGCCCAGTGCGGCGATGCTGTTGATGGCCGCCACATCGGCGGCGTTCATGGCGTGTGCCTCATCGGCGCCGCAGGACGCGCAGTGATAGCGCTTGGTCGCCTCGGAAAACGTAACATCGGTGCTGCCGCAAACGGCGCAGCGGGTGGTCTTGGATACGATAGCCATAATGTATTACCTCCATATTCTTGTTTTGTTTCGTTGTCCTTATACTATCACAAAAGTTTTCAGTTGTAAAACGCATAATTGTATTTGCAAGTATGAGAAAAAGTATGATATAATAGCGACAGCGACTGTACAGGAGGTCCCGCCATGAGCGTATCCAAATACCAGATGTTCCTCAAGACCGTGGAGTGCGGCAGCTTCTCCCGGGCGGCGGAGGAGCTGAACTTCACCCAGTCCGGCGTCAGCCACGCCGTCCAGGCGCTGGAGGACGAGCTGGGAATCACGCTGCTCAGCCGCAACCGCGGCGGCGTGGTGCTGACGGCTGACGGCCGCGCGCTGCTGCCCCGGGTCGAGGCCCTCTGCGCCGCCCACCATGCCCTCATGCAGTCCGCGGCGGACCTGAAGGGCCTGGACGCCGGCCTGGTCAAGGTGGCCACCTTCTCCAGCGTCTCCGCCCAGTGGCTCCCCTCCATCCTCAAAAGCTTCGGCGACGTCTACCCCAACATCGAGTTCGAGGTGGTGGATGCCGATTTCTACGGCCAGACCGAGGAGTGGATCCTCCAGGGCAAGGTAGACTGCGGCTTTCTGCGCCTGCCCTCAGCCAAATCCCTCTGCGCCCACCCCCTGTACCGGGATGAGCTGCTGGTGGTCGTCCCCTGCGGCCACCAGCTGGCGGATGCGTCGGCCTTCCCCCTGTCGGCCCTGTCCGCCGAGCCCTTCATCCGGCTGGAGGAGGGCCGCGACTACGAGCTCACCGCCGCCCTGGACGCCATGGGTGTCCACCCCAATGTGAAATACACCGCCCGCGAGGACCGCACCATCCTGGCTATGGTGTCCAAGGGCCTGGGCATCAGCCTCCTGCCGGAGCTGATGGTCCGCCGCAGTCCCTATCCCGTGGCCGCCTGCCACGCCCCCGAGCGCTTCTACCGCAATATCGGCATCGCCGTCAAGGATGAAAAGGCCCAGTCCGCCTCCACCCGCCGCTTCGTGGACTACGTCCGCCGCTGGGTGGCCGAAAACGGCGAGGACTGACCTCCCACGCCTTCCCCCTGGGAGCGGATGAGGTGTCGCCGCGCAGCGGCGTAAAACTCCCCGTCCCCGCCGCAGCAGAGGGCGTGCTGAAATTCGAGATCATGGCCGGCTGACACGAGGCCGGAGCAGCAAAAGCAGGGAGCGAAACGCTCCCTGCTTTTCTATCTTATCACACTTGCTTACTTCCCGAAGTAGCGGTTCAGCAGACCCTCGAAGGCGAGTTACTGCGCCTTCAAATACTTGCAGCAGAGATTGATCTCCTGAAGGCCATACCCCTCACGGCGATAAAACCTTACCGCCCTCGGGTTCGTATTCTCCGCAAGCAGCTGCACTCTCAAAAGGCCTTCACGCTGTATCAGCTTCTCCAACTCTGCAAGAGCAGCTGCCCCATAGCCTTTTCCCCGAAATGGTTCTCTGATAAAGAAATCATCCAGAAACAGCACCTTTCCATGTGCCCAGACGCTATAAAAAACGACTGTGTTCATAAAACCAATGGGCTGTCCATTTTCTTCCAGCATAAACAGCAGATTGGCGCCGTCCGGCTCTGCCATGATGCGCTGGAATATCACAGCAGGATCTCCTTTGTCCAGCGGAGACTCCCACACGTTTTCATCCGCGTATTCATAAGCCATGAATTCTCTGTTCAATTCGACCCAGATTTTTTCATCCTCGGGGCAGCATTTTCTGATCATCTGTTCAAGCTCCCTGTATTTTCTATTTACAAATGAAAGGGTGCGGATAAATCCGCGCCCTCTCATTCATTTGCTTACTTGCCGAAGTAGCGGTTCAGCAGACCCTCGAAGGCCTTGCCGTGGCGGGCCTCGTCGCGGGCCATCTCGTGGACGGTGTCGTGGATGGCGTCCAGATTGTACTTCTTGGCCAGCTTCGCCAGCTCGAACTTGCCGGCGGTAGCGCCGTTCTCGGCGTCCACGCGCATCTGCAGGTTCTTCTTGGTGCTGTCGGTGATGACCTCGCCCAGCAGCTCGGCGAACTTGGCGGCGTGCTCGGCCTCCTCCAGGCCGGCCTTTTCCCAGTACAGGCCGATCTCGGGATAGCCCTCGCGGTGGGCCACACGGGCCATGGCCAGATACATACCCACCTCGGAGCACTCGCCCTCGAAGTTGGCGCGCAGACCATCGATGATCTCCTTGCGGACATCCTCGGGGACATCGTCGCCAAAGACCTTGCCTACGCCCACGACGTGCTCGGCGGCCCAGGACTTCTCCTCAGACTGCAGCAGGAACTTGTCGCCGCTGACGTGGCAGACCGGGCACTCGGCGGGGGGAACATCACCCTCGTGAACATAACCGCAAACAGGACAGACCCACTTCTTCATAATCGTTACCTCCATAAATGTATTCATGTCGTTGTGTTTGTTATTTTGACGCCGCCGCAGCGGCATTTGTCAACTGGTTTTCTTCTCGGCCAGGCAGCCGTTGCAGCGGCCGTAGAACACGACGCCGCAGCTGTCCGCCTCGCCCACAGCTGTCATATCCGGCAGCTCCACCGGGATGGGCGGCAGGTCGATGACCGCGCCGCAGGTGCGGCAGACGAAGTGCCCGTGGGGGGCGGTGTTGCCGTCGTAGCGGTCTTCACCGTCCACACAGCCGATGACCTGCACCGCGCCCTCCGCCCGGAACCGCGCCAGATTGCGGTAGACGGTGGCCAGGGACAAGTCCGGTATTTTCGGCTTCAGCTGGCTGTACACCCACTCCGCCGATGGGTGGCAGGTGGTGGAACGCAGGCATCGCAGTATGGCTTCCCGCTTGGGGCTGTGCCGTGTGGTGTTCATGGGCTGCGCTCCTTTCTTGTTGCTAACAATTATCGTTTGCATTAGTATAGTAGCACACCCGTTTGGATTTGTAAAGAGGTTTTTTGCATTTTTCCAAAAAAATTTTCCAGTGCCTGTTAGCCTCCCCTATCGGTGCGGAAAATATGCAAAGGAGCCCGGTACGCACAGCGTACCGGGCTCCTCATTTCAATTTACTCGGCCTCGGCCAGCGCCTTAGCCTCGGCAATAGCCTTCTCCTGCGCCGCGGCGGGGCAATCCTCGTAGCGGACGAAGTTGAAGGTGAACGTACCACGGGACTGGGTCATGGATCGCAGATCGATGGCGTAGCTCATCATCTCGGCCATGGGGACCTCAGCCTCCAGCACCTGCTCGCCGTCACCGGTGGGGTTCATGCCCATCACGCGGCCGCGGCGCTTATTCAGATCGCCCATCACATCGCCCAGATAGCTGTCGGGGATGGTGACCTTCAGCTCACCAATGGGCTCCATCAGCACGGGCTTGGCCTCGGGCAGCGCGGCCTTGAAGGCCAGGTTGGCAGCCAGCTTGAACGCGATTTCGGAGGAGTCAACGGGGTGGTAGGAACCATCCACCAGGGTGGCCTTCAGGAACACCACGGGATAGCCGGCCAGCACGCCGTGCAGGCAGCTCTCGCGCAGGCCCTTTTCCACGGCGGGGAAGTAGTTCTTGGGCACGGAGCCGCCAAACACGTTCTCCTCGAAGATCATATCCTCCTGCTCAGTCTGGGGCTCGAAAATGATATGGACATCGCCGAACTGACCACTGCCGCCGGTCTGCTTCTTATAGCGGCCCTGCTTGCGGACGGTGCTGCGGATCTTCTCACGATAGGCCACGCGGGGAGTATCCAGCTCCGCGTCCACGCCGAAGCGGCTCTTCAGCTTACTGCACAGCACGTCGATCTGGATGTCGCCGGCGCCGGAGATCACGGTCTGGTGGGTCTCGGCGTTATTGGTGACGGAGAAGGTGGGGTCCTCCTCGTTCAGCTTGTTCAGGCCGGTGCCCAGCTTCTCGATCTCCTGCTTGGTCTTGGGGGAGATGGCGCGCTCGTAGCAGGCGGGGGCAAAGGCCAGCGGCGCGAACTTCACATAGGTCTTGGGCTCGCACAGGGTGTCGCCGGTCTTGACCTTGTCCATCTTGCCGATGGCGCCGATGTCGCCGCAGCAGATCTCCTTGGTCTCCTCGGCCTTCTTGCCCTTCATGGTGTACAGGCGGCCCAGCTTCTCGGTGTTGCCGGTGGTCATGTTATACAGGGACATATCGCCGGTGACCTTGCCGCGGATGACCTTGATCATGGAGAACTTGCCGTACTGGTCGGAGATGGTCTTGAACACGAAGGCAGCGGTGGGGCCGTTGGGGTCATAGGCGACCTCGATGGCGTTGCCGTCGTCATCCTCGGCGGCCTCGGCGGGCATATCGGTGGCCACGGGCACCAGATCCACGATGGTCTGCATCAGCATATCCACGCCCATACCGGTGACGGCGGAGCCGCACAGCACGGGGCACACGCTGCCGTCGCGCACGCCGATCTTCAGGCCCTTGGCCATATCCTCGGCGGACAGCTCCATGGTCTCGAAGAACTTCTCCATCAGCTCCTCGTCGGCGCCGGCGGCAGCCTCCATCAGCTCAGCGCGCAGGGCCTCCACCTCGTCGGCCATGTCGCCGGGGATGGCGCACTCGCCCTTGGCATCGTAAGCCTTGTTGTGCAGCAGGTCCACGATGACGGTGACAGCCTTGTTGGCGTCGGCCTTGGTAGCCACGATGGGGGCGATGGCGGTGCCGTACTTGGCCTTGATGGCCTCAATGCAGGACGCGTAGTCGGCGTTGGCCTCCTCCACGCGGTTGATGAACATCATCCGGGGCTTCTTGCCCAGCATCTTCCAGGTACGCTCCATACCCACGGACAGACCGTCCTTGGCGTTGCCCACGATGACGGCGCACTCGGCGGCGCGGATAGCGCACACGGCCTCGCCGGAGAAATCGAAGTTGCCGGGGGCGTCCATGACGTTGATCTTCTTGCCCTTATACTGCACGGGGGCAAAGGCCAGGGAGATGGATATCTGGCGCTTGATCTCCTCGGCATCATAGTCGCAGGTGGTGTTGCCGTCGGCGGTCTTGCCCAGACGGTCAGTACCCTTGGTCATAAAGAGCATCTGCTCAGCCAGAGAGGTCTTGCCGGAGCCTCCGTGACCCAGCAGGGCGATATTGCGAATGTCGTTAGCAGTCATAGTGATGATGTTCTCCCTTCATTTTCTTGAAGTCCGCCGCCCACAGCCGCGGACAGTAGCTCAACGTACCGATTATATAGTATTTCTTCAAGCCTGACAACCTCTAATTTAGATATTTGTGGGAAAAGTGCGGGAGTATCCCGCACTTTTCGTCAGGTTGTACAATGGCAGGCTTTGTTCTATGGGCAAAGCGACGGAGTCTCCGTCAGTAGTGCTTCACCAGCCCCGCCAGCAATAGCGTCGGCAGCAGCCACAGCACCTGATACAGCACCATGGCAATGGGCGTCAGCAGGTCAAAATTGCCCACAGAGGTGAGATAGTAGGCCAGCGCCACGCCTGCCGCCGCGCCGATGTAGCTAAGGATGGTGGCGGTCCGTACAGCCTTCACCGCCCGGCGGCTCCCGGCCACAGACTCCACCAGCGGCATAAGCCCCTCCCGGCAGATGGCCACGCAGGGCTGCTCGCCCTGCTGCTCCGCCAGCTGGGCCAGCGCCAGCCGCGTGGACACGTCCGGATACACCGGCTTGGCGTCCACGCCGAATTTCCGCTTGATCAGCCCCGGTGTCACGTTGCCGCTTCGCACGGCCAGCACCGGCACGATGTGAAACCGCTTCAGCGTCCGCAGGGCCCATTCCGCGTTGCGGGAGGGCTGATATTTCACGGCAAACACCGCTGTCAGCGCCCCGTCTACCGCCAGAAACACACCGGTAGACAGCTTCATATCCCGGGGCAGGGCCACCTTGCGCTTTTTCATAAAGTACGCGCTGCCCATGAGCACCGTTTCGCCCCGGATATTGGCCTCCACGCCGCCCTCCTCGCAGTAGTTCACCCACTCCACCGGCAGGCGGAAGCCTCCCTCGGCGGTAAGCTGGCGCTCCAGCAGCGGCGTCAGGCTGCTGCCAGCCGCCCTGGCTACCGACGCGGCGTAGGACACCGCGCGGCTGCGCTCCTCGCCGAAGACCTTATAGCCGTTCAGTGTCACTGTTCCCGCCGGGAACAGATCGTCGTCCGTCAGCACCAGCCGCCGCGGCCGGCTGACCGCCTTCGCCCCGGCATAGCCTGCGGCGGCGCAGCCGCTGCGGCTCAGCCGCCGGGACAGATAGTACATGGGCAGAGCCCCGCTGAGGGGAATCCCCAGCCCCGCGCCGGCGGTGGTCAGCGCCGTCAGCACCCAGGGGAAATCGCTCATATTCCCGCCGGAAAAGCACACCACGCCGGACAGCACCGCCGCCGTAGCCAGCACCAGCGGCAGGGCGTAATTCTGCCATCTCCGCGCCGGATCGGGCTTGCTGCACAGGCGGTAAAAGCCCTCTGCCGTCCCCTGCTGCCTGCATACGCCCGCCGCCGTCACCGACGCCACATAGGGCACGGTGCCGTTGAGCACCAGCAGATGGTAGGCATTCCGCAGTGCCGACGCCTCCAGGTACAGCCCCCACTGGCAGGCCAGGATCAGCAGCGCGCCGGCGGCGGCATAGGGTGTGGCCCGGGTACTGCCCGTGACCATGCCGCACACACAGCAGATCAGCTGCGTCAGCACGGCGACAGCGGCACACAGCTCACAGCCCGCCCTTCCCTCACGCAGCAGCGACACGGCCTGCTTCCACACCGGCATACAGGCCAGCGCTGTCAGCAGCAGCCCCGCCCCCAGGGCGGCGCACCGCAGCAGCGACTCGTCCAGCCATGCCGACGGCAGCCTTTCCAGCTCCTGCAGCACCGCCGCGACCACCAGTGCCAGCGCCGGGAGCATCCCCCATATCAGTCCGCCGCGCAGCCGGTTGCAGCGGCGCTTGGCATCCCGCAGCACATCCTCCGGCAGGGGCTCCGGCTCCGGCGGTTCCTCCGGCTCCGGTTCCTCCTCCGGCTCGTCGAACAGCTGCTCGGTGTCCTGAAAAGCCGGACGGCGCCTCTGCTCCGCCGCCGGACGGTGGAACCTCTCCAGCACCGCCGCAAGACGCTCCCGCAGGGGCACCGGCTGGGCGATGACGCCGTCATCCTCGTCCTCCAGCACCGCGTCCACCGTCTGGGACATGATATCCTTCAACGCCACCCGATCCGGCGCGGGGGATTCATATTCCGGCTCGTTTTTCTCCGGGGCAGCGGGCTCCGACGGGGCCTCCGTCTCAGATGGCGGTACTGCCTCCGATACCGGCACGGGAGCCTTTTCCTCTGCCGGCGTCTGCGGTATCGCCGCTTCCTCCGTCGGGACAGGCTGACGCCCACCCTTGCCGTACTCGGCAAGGATGGCCTCCAGTGAAAGCTCGTCCTCTTGCTCGTCGAACGCGCCGTATAGTTCCTCGTCCCGTCGCCTTCTCATGCTGTTCTTTCCTGTTTTCGTCCTGTTCCGCGTCGCTTTCCGTTATCCCCGCTGCCGCACAGCCTCGTACAGCAGTATGGCCGCCGCCGCGCTGGCATTCAGCGAGGATATCTTTCCTTTCATGGGAATGCTCACCAGAAAATCGCAATTCTCCGCCGCCAGGCGGGTCATGCCCGTCCCCTCGGAGCCGATGACAATGGCTGCCGGCCCCTTTAGATCGGCATTGTACAGCGTGGTATTCCCATCCGCCGCCGTACCGAACACCCACACGCCCTGCTTTTTCAGGTCCTTCAGCAGCGCCGGAATGTTGGGCACCCGCGCCACCGGGATATAACTCACCGCGCCGGCGGAGGTCTTGGCCACGATGGCCGTCAGCCCGGCGCTGCGCCGCTTGGGGATGATGACCCCGTGGGCGCCGGCGCACTCGGCGGTACGCAGGATCGCGCCCAGGTTGTGGGGGTCGGATATCTCGTCGCACACCACCAGCAGCGGCGCCTCGCCCCTGTCGGCGGCGGACTGCAGGATCTGCTCCACCGTGGCGTATTCCCGCACGGCCGCCAGAGCGATGACCCCCTGGTGGGCATGGGTGCGGCTCATGGCGTCCAGCTTCCGCCGGTCGGCGTCCACCACCACGATGCCCGCGGCGCGGGCCTTGGAGGCGATGTGTCCCAGCGTCTTATCCGTCTCGCCCTTGGCGATGTAAATTTTATCGATAGCCGTCTCCGTCCGCAGGGCCTCGATGACCGCGTTGCGGCCCTCGATGATGCCGTCCGCCTCGGCGTCGGGCAGCGGCCGTCTGTTCTCGGTGTCCTTTATCTCTCTCATGGGGCATACCTCGCGATCCATATAATTGTCATCAGTATACCACATCCTTTCGTCAATATAAAGGCACATTCATAGAAATTTTACAGGAAAACCCCCTGCCTTTGCCTTGAGACTTTTGGGCAGGTGTGGTATACTGTTTGGAAACTATATTCCCCTCACAAGTCAAACGGAGGATAAACATATGGCCAATAACAACAGCAGCAACAATAGCAACCGCGGCGGCAAGAACGGCAAAAACGGCGGTTTCCGCGGCGTTCTCACGCTGATCGTGTGGGCACTGGTGCTGACGGTGGCGTTCCAGTATTTCAACGCCTACAACAACAACGCCGCCAATAAGAGTACCAGCCACGAGATCAAATACAGCGACATGATCTCCATGATCGAAAAGGATCAGGTGAAGGAGATCCTGTTCAAGGACAGCACCATCTACGTCACCCCTGTGGACGGCTACGTCTTCACCGAGGAGGTCACCTCCGGCAGCAAGACGGAGACAAAAACCTACACCCAGTCCAAGGACTCCGGCCTGACGCTGTACACTGTGTACCTCTCCAACGCCGATCTGCTCCCCCTGCTGGAGGCGCACAATGTGGCCTATACCGGCTTCTACAAGGCCGAGATGAGCCCCTTCCTGATGATCATGATCCAGTATATTCTGCCCACCATCTTCATCGTGGGCGCGTTCATGCTGGTCATGCGTCTGATGAGCAAATCCGGAGGCGGCGGCTTCGGCGGCATCGGCAGTGTGGGCAAGGCCAACGCCAAGGTCTACATGGAGAAGTCCACCGGCGTCACCTTCAAGGATGTGGCCGGTCAGGACGAGGCCAAGGAGTCTTTGGAGGAGATCATCGACTTCCTGCACAATCCCGGCAAATACACCGCCATCGGCGCCAAGCTGCCTAAGGGCGCGCTGCTGGTGGGCTCCCCCGGTACCGGCAAGACCCTGCTGGCCAAGGCTGTGGCCGGCGAGGCCGGCGTCCCCTTCTTCTCCATCTCCGGTTCCGACTTCGTGGAGATGTTCGTGGGCGTGGGCGCCAGCCGCGTCCGCGACCTGTTCAAGGAGGCCGCCAAGGTCGCCCCTTGCATCATCTTTATCGATGAGATCGACACCATCGGCAAATCCCGGGACGGCAGCCGCTTCGGCGGCAATGACGAGCGCGAGCAGACGCTGAACCAGCTGCTGGCCGAGCTGGACGGCTTTGACCCCAGCAAGGGCGTCATCGTGCTGGGCGCCACCAACCGTCCCGAGGTGCTGGACAAGGCGCTGCTGCGCCCCGGCCGCTTCGACCGGCGCATCACCGTGGACCGGCCCAACCTGGCCGGCCGTCTGGCCACCTTGCAGGTACACACCCGCAATATCCGCCTGGCCGAGGACGTGAACCTGGAAAAGATCGCCCAGGCCACCGCCGGCTGCGTGGGCGCCGACCTGGCCAACCTGGTAAACGAGGCCGCCCTGCGCGCCGTGCGTAAGGGCCGCCGGGCCGTAAATCAGGACGATCTGCTGGTGTCCTTTGAGCTGGTCATCGCCGGCAGCGAGAAAAAGGGCACCGTCATCACCGAGGTGGAAAAGCGCATCATCGCTTACCACGAGGTGGGTCACGCGCTGGTGGCGGCCAAGCAGAAGAATGCCCAGCCCGTCAGCAAGATCACCATCGTACCCCATACCCAGGGTGCGCTGGGCTACACCCTGCACCTGCCAGAGGAGGAAAAGTTCCTCATGTCCCGCGAGGACATTCTGACCGAGATCCGTACCCTGCTGGCCGGACGTTCCAGTGAGGAGGTGGTGTGCAACACCATGACCTCCGGCGCCGCCAACGACATTGAGCGCGCCACGGAGATGGCCCGGAACCTGGTGGCCCGCTTCGGTATGTGCGACGAGTTCGACATGATGGCCCTGGGCAGCGTCCAGAGCCAGTATCTGGACGGCGGCTACTCCATGACCTGCGCCCAGGAGACCTACGCCGCAGCCGACCGCGAGACCATCAAGATCCTGCGCCAGTGCCACGAGGAGGCCAAGCAGATCCTGCGGGAGAACCGGGAACTGCTGGACAAGATCGCCGCGTACCTGCTGAAGAAGGAGACGATCACCGGCCAGGAGATGATGGCCATCATCGAGGGCCGCGACCCGGAGACCGTGGACAACTACGGCGCCAGCAAGAGCAGCCAGCCCGCCTTCCGGCCCAGCGTGCCGGAGACCATCGAGGCCCCCGCCAGGCACATCAACATCGTGTCCGAGCCCATCCCCATGCCGAACTACGATGAGAAGCCGGAGGATAAGGACCCGGAAAGCACCCCCGCCGAAGACAAACCGACGGAGCACGTGGACGGCGACCCCGAATAAATGCACAGCAGCCCTGCGGCAGCGCCGCAGGGCTGTTTTCTTTTCAGTTTTCCGGCAGGTCTCGCACCCGTTCGCACAGCAGCGGCAGCGCCTTTTCAAACTCCACGCCGTACCACCCGGCCTGCGGGTCCCGTGCCGTGGCGTCGATACAGGCAAGTACAAATTCCACCGCCAGCGAAGCCGCCTGCTCCAGCGTCATGCCCCGCATGAGCCCGCCGGTGACAACGGCGGCGAAGATATCCCCCGTGCCGTGGAAGGAGGCCGGGTTCCGCGGACCAAGACAGGTGAAATACGTCCCCGCGCCGCTGTCATAGCCCATAGCGCCCAGCTTATCCGGCGCAAAGGACACCCCGGTGAGGATCACCTTCTTCGCCCCCAGCGCAGCCACCCCCCGCAGCAGTTCGCGGGCAAAGCCCTCGTCCACCTCCTCCCGGTACGGCGTACCGGTCAGCAGGCAGGCCTCCGTGATATTGGGCAGCGCCACGTCCGCCCGAGCCGTCAGGCGGGCCATCGCCGCCGGGAAAGCGCCGTCAAACCCGCTGTACAGCTTCCCGTGGTCCGCCATGGCCGGGTCCACGATCAGCAGCGTATCCGGGCTCTTCACCGCGTCGAAAAAGTCCATCACCTGCTGCACCTGGGGCGCGGAGGCGATGTAACCGGTATAGAGCGCGTCAAAATGCACCTGCTGGGACCGCCAGTGATCGGCGATGGCCGGCAGCTGGTCGCTGAGATCCCGGCTGACAAAGCCCGGAAACGCCGTGTGCGCACTGAGCACCGCCGTGGGCACGATGGCGCACTCCACCCCCATGGCGGAGATCACCGGCAGCGCCACCGTCAGCGAGCACCGCCCCAGACAGGAGATGTCCTGTATGGACGCTATTCGTTTCATAGAGCCGCCTCCTGTTCATCATACCAAAAAGGGAGAGGCACATGAGTATGTGTCTTTCCCTTTTTGGTGCGGGCGGCGGGACTCGAACCCGCACGCCTGTTGGCAATGGAACCTAAATCCATCGAGTCTACCAATTCCACCACGCCCGCATATCCACGCCGTATTGTAGCACACTTCACGTCGGCGTGCAAGGAATGTTTTGCCTTTCCCCTCCACCCTATGCTATACTGTCATCAACAGTACACGAAAGGACGGTGCCCCATGAACGAAAATGCCCTCGCCTTGGCGCGTCAGCACGCGCCCTGCTACATTTACTCCCGCGAGATCCTTACCGCACAGGCAGAGACTCTCCACAGGACCTTCCCCGGCTTTGATATTCTGTTCTCCGTGAAGGCCAACCCCTTCCCACCGGTAATACGGCACCTTGCGGCGCTTGGCATCGGCGCGGATGCGGCCAGTGCGGGTGAGGTCTGCCTGGCCGCGGAATGCGGGATCGCGCAAGAGGATATCTACTTCTCCGCCGCCGGAAAAAGTGATCGTGCACTGGCCGCCGCGTGGGATAACTGCCATCTGATCGCCGATTCTATCGGCGAGGTGCGGCGAATCGCCGCTATGGCCGCTGCCCGCGGCGAGACAAAGGCCATCGGCCTGCGCGTGAACCCCGCTTTCAGTATGGACGGCGGTACGGGCGGAACGTCCAAGTTCGGCATCGACGAGTCCGATCTCCCGGCACTGAAAATCCTGCTGCAAACGCTGCCGGCAGCCGTCTGCGGCCTCCATATTCACCTGCGCTCCCAGAACCTCTCCGCGGACACTCTCGCCCGCTACTACAAAAACTGCTTCGCGCTGGCCCTCCGCGTCCGCGATATTCTGGACTGTGCCATCGAGTATATCAACTTCGGCGGCGGAGTAGGCATCGTTTACGACCCGGCGTGCCAACCGTCGCTGAACATGAGCACCTTGAAGCAATGTACGCAGGCCGTGGCAGAGGAAAACGCCCGTACCCTCCGCGCACGGCTGCTGGTGGAGTCCGGGCGGTTTCTGACAGCACAGGCGGGAACGTACTATCTGCCTGTGGTAGACAAAAAGACGTCCCACGGCACCACCTATGTCATCGTAGAAAACTGTCTCAACGGCTTCCAGAAACCCTCTCTTGCCGCCATGCTGCGTAACGCCGCCGGAGAAGGCCCCCTTGCGCCTCAGGAACCTCTGTTTACCGGCGAGACCGCCTTCCCCATCACCGCCCTGCCTGCGGAGGATACCGGCATCACCGAGACCGTAGACATCGCAGGAAACCTCTGCTGCGCCGCGGACGTGCTGGCTAAGAACTTCACCGGTCCGGCGCTGGCGGTGGGAGATCTTGTGGCCGTGGGGAACACCGGGGCCTACGCCAGAACGCTGTCGCCGCTGCTGTTTTCCTCCCACGACGTCCCTGCGGAATTCTTGATCTGAAAAGCAGGGCAGCCCGTTGGGCTGCCCTGTTTCCTTATTTCTCCCGTCTGATGGGCCGGATATACTTGAAGTACTGCCCCGGCACAAAATAGAAATACGTCTTGACGCCCTGTTCACTTTTGACCATACCGATCTCTCCCAATCCAAAGATATAGCGATCGAAGGGATGGATGCGGGTGCGGAGCACTACGGGGCGGGGCCGGCGGCGGTAAACACCGGGGGTAACGCCGTAGAGCGCCTTGAAGGCGCGGGTAAAGGCCTCCTGCCCGGAAAAGCCGTAGTCCAGCGCGATGCCCAACAAAGGCCGGTCGGTATCGCGCACCTCCTTCAGGGCAAAGGCCAGGCGCCGCTGGTGCAGGTAGGTACGCAGGGACATACCCGCGATCTCGCGGAATTTATGGGTGGCGTGGTACTCAGAATAGTGCAGACGTGCCGCCAGCGCCCGCAGTGTCAACGCCTGATCGTCCCGGCGCATAATGGCGTCGTCCATCTCATTAACGACGGTCTGGATCAGCTGCTGCCATTCGTACATAGGCTTGCTCCCTTCTCTCGCTGTGAACAGAATACACCCTTTCCGCCCCAAATGTTTGATACGAGTTGCTGTTAAAACAGGGACGGCTCCCGCCGTCCCTGTCCGCTTATTCCACTTCAGCAGCCTCCGCCGGCTCCTCCTGCCCCTGCTTGGGCAGCTGCTCGGGCCACTTGGCCCAGGTCTGGCGGATATAGGGGATCATCTGATCCCGGGGCATATCCAGTGCCGCGGCCAGCTCGCCGTAGAGCTGGTCCTCAGCCCGCTTGAGATAGCGTTCATCCATCTGGCTGACCTTCTTACCATGGCGCAGGGCCCACGCCCGCTTGCGGCAGATACCGTGGATCATGGCGGCCAGCTCGGCGCAGTCACAGCGGAGCACCAGCTGGTGGTAGAAATCCTTGGCAGCACGCATACCGCGCTCGGCGGGCTTCTGCTCCGGCAGGACCGGCAGCGCGGCGATCAGTTTCAGCGCACAGTCACGGCTGATGATGGGACGCATGAGGACAGCGGTGTCCACCGGAGTCATAACGGTGCCGCCGCGGTACAGGGGAGAAAGATGATAGTAGACCTTGTCGCCGCCGTCATAGGCTAGACCGGATGGCCCTATGGACTCCACCCGGCAGACGCCCTCGCCGCCGTATACCACCAGATCACCCGCTGCAAACATCACACACGCTCCTTATCCGCAACATACATACACATATATACACAAAAAGGCACATGGCACACGACCATGCGTTCCCCTTTTGCTCACCATTACCTGACATCAGTATAACATATTCTGACGAAAAATGTAAGCACAAATTTTACCGTGACTGTCGATTTTCCCGGAAAGTTGTGATACAATGCAGAAAAACTTTTGCGAGGTGCAGCCATGAAAAAACCTGTCATCCATCCCTCCGCCTTTGTGGCGGACAACGCCACCGTCCGGGGCAGCGTGACCCTGGGCGCTAACAGCAGCGTGTTCTTCGGCGCGGTGCTGCGGGGCGACCGGGCGCCGATCACCATCGGTGCGGGAACGAATATACAGGACAACTGTGTGGTGCACGTGGACTACGACCATCCGGTGACGGTGGGTGAAAACGTAACGGTGGGCCACGGGGCCATTCTCCATGGGTGCACCGTGGGTGACAACACCCTCATCGGCATGGGCGCCATCGTGCTGAACGGCGCGAAGGTCGGCAGCAACTGCCTGATCGGCGCGGGGGCGCTGGTACCGCAGAACGTGGAGATACCGGACGGGTCTTTGGCCTTCGGCTCCCCCGCCAAGATCAAAGGCCAGCTGGACGAGGCCGCCATTGCCGAGCTGCGGCAGGCGGCGCTGGACTACCAGAAGGAGGCCATGGCATACAAGGCCGAGCAGGAACAATAAAAATATGCGCTCCGACCAAGAGCCGGTGCGCATGGCTGAAAAGCGGCCCCCGGCTGTGCCGGGGGCCGCTGACCGTTTAGACGACGGCAAAGAACTTGATGATAAACAGCAGGGAAATAACGTAGGTCAGGACAGACACATCCTTGGCACGGCCGGAGAACACCTTGATTACGGTGTAGGAGATCATGGCAATACCGATTCCGTGGCCGATGGAGCCGGAGATGGGCATGGCCAGCAGCATCAGGAACACGGGCACTACCTGGTCCAGATCGTCGAAATCCACGTTCTTCAGGCCCTGGAGCATCAGGATGCCCACGTAGATCAGGGCGGAGGAGGTAGCGGCAGCGGGAATGACGGCCGCCACGGGCGCGATGAACATACAGGCCAGGAACATGAACGCGGCGGTCAGGCTGGTCAGGCCGGTGCGGCCGCCGGCCTCCACGCCGGAGGCGGACTCCACGAAGGTGGTAACGGTGGAGGTGCCGCAGCAGGCGCCGGCCACGGTGCCCACGGCATCGGACAGCAGGGCCTCCTTCATGTTGGGCATATTGCCGTCCTTGTCGGTCATGCCGGCGCGGGAGGCCGTACCCACCAGGGTGCCGATGGTGTCGAACATATCGATCATGCAGAAGGTGATGATCAGGCTGATCGCCGTGAACCAGCCGATATTAAAGAAGTCGGTGAAGTCAAACTTGAACAGCGTGGTCTCCACCATGTCGTGGAAGGGCGGCAGGAAGGATGCGCCCTCCAGAGAGGCAAAGGGATTGGTACCCAGGAAGATAAAGCAGCCGGCCCAGTAGATCACGGAAGCTACCAGCATACCCACCAGCACGGCGGCCTTGACGCCCTTCTTGGCCAGCAGGATGATGACAAACAGACCGATAAACATGGTGATAACAGTCAGGACCATCTGGCTGTACTCGGCACCCATGTGGTCCTTGATCACGCTGGGGGTCATGGCGCCGAAGAAGTCGCGCATGACATAGAAGGGGGAGGTATAGCCATTGCCCTCGGCATAGATGCCCACGTTGGAGCCCAGGCCGATGTTCATCAGCATAAGGCCGATGGCGGGACCGATACCCAGACGGACGCCCAGAGGAATGGCATGAACGATCTTGTCGCGGATATTGAATACGCTCAGCAGCAGGAAAACGATGCCCTCCACCAGAATGATGCACAGCACCGCCTGGAAGGCGCTGGTGTAGTCGGTGTTCAGCATGGCGGCCACATTGCCGGCGATGACGGCGAAGAAGCTGTTAAGGCCCATACCGGGCGCCATGACAAAGGGCTTGTTGGCGAGGAAGGCCATGACCACGGTGCCGATGGCACTGGCGATGCAGGTGGCCAGGAACACACCGTTCCACAGCGGAGTGCCCACGGCAAAGTTGGTCAGCAGGTTGGGGTTCAGGGCGATGATGTAGGCCATCGTCATGAATGTGGTGAGACCGGCCAGGATCTCCGTTTTGACGGAGGTGCCGTTCTCTTTCAGATGAAAGATACGCTCCATGTGATTTTCTCCTTTGTAAAATGCTGCACGCCCTCCAGCGCAAGTATCATCTTAACGCTTTTTAACGGGAAAAACAAGACTTTTTGTCAGGTCTTCTGAAATTTTTTCAGATGCCAGTCAAAAAAGCGCCCCCGGCGTGGCCGAGGGCAAGGAGGTGGGGGTGCCTCCTTCTGTTCTCAGGGGACTGTGTCAGCCGGGGTATAACTGACATGATTCTGATGGGATAGCCGCATGGGGTACCGACCGGGGCAGGTCAGCTTTCCGTCCGCATCCGGGGGCGCATGACAGGGGGCGCTTTTTTCAGGGAAGCTTATTGGGCCGCGCGATCGGCCTGAATGAGCCGCTTCAGGGCCTCGACTCCCACCTGAACGGCGGAGGTAGTGTCCTCGCTCATATCCTGGTCCAAGCCGGCCTTTTCACGCTCCTGGTTCCAGACCACATGGAAGCAGCTGCCGCAGCGGCAGTTCAGGGCATCAGCCACCACAAAGAGGGCGGCGGACTCCATTTCACTGGCCTTGACGTGCAGGCGCTTCCAGGCCTCCCATTTGTTGAGCAGCTCATAGGATACAGGCATACGCTCGGGGCTGTGCTGGCCATAGAACGCATCCTTGCACTGAACGACGCCTACCTGGGTACGCTTGCCCAGCGCCCTGGCCGCCTGGACCAGCGCGGTGGTGACCTCGAAGTTCGCCACCGCGGGGTACTCGATGGGGGCATATTCCCGGCTGGTATGCTCAAAGCGAATCGCGCCGGTGGCGACCACCACGTCGCCGCTGCGGACATCCAGCTCGATTCCGCCGCAGGTCCCTACGCGGATAAACGTGTCAGCGCCGATGTTGTGCAGCTCCTCCATGGCGATGGAGGCGGAGGGCCCGCCGATACCGGTGGAGCAGACGGAGACCTTCTCCCCCAGCAGCGTACCGGTATAGATGGTGTACTCGCGGTTCTGAGAAACAAAGTGCGCGTCGTCGAACAACTCCGCGATCTTTTCACAGCGGCCGGGGTCGCCGGGAAGAATAACATAGCGGCCCACGTCGCCTTCGGCGCAGTGGATATGATACTGCTTTTCCAGCTTCTGCATGATATATCGTCCTCCATCTATGTTCAAGTCGTTATGTCCTAAGCAAATAACACGGTTCGTAATCAAACATTTACCCATCGCTGAGGTAGAAAAAATCATATCATGGTTTTTCGGAAAATGCAATACTTCCACCACAAAAGATACGGCTTCTCCTGTACAAATGATGCAAAAGGCAAAAAGTGTCGGGGCTATAAAACCGCCCGCGGCAAAACCTACGTTTGGCGGCGGCTGTTCTCCGCGCATGTGTGCGTGTTTTTGCACGGATCGGCCGACGCATATGGAAAAAGGAGGAAAAAGATATGACAGATCGACTCGTTGCACTGGCGGCGGCAGTGATGCTGGCGGTGACGCTGGCGGCCTGCGGCGCGGCAGACGACAAGACAAACGGCGCCGCGCCGGACACCACACCCAACGGCAGCATCACCACGCAGCCGGACACCAACGGTACGGACACCGGCAGCGCCAAAGATGATCTGAACGGCGGCCACAACGAAAGCGGCCGGGCGGATGAGGACGGACAGATGGACGGCACCGTGGAAACGCGGCGGTATGACCGGGCGCTGGCGGCATCGCTGAGCCAGCTGATCCTGAATCGGATCGGCGAATGACAAAAGCGCGGCGGGCACAGGATGTCCGCCGCGCGGTTTTTAACGGCGGGACTTGCATTTTTCAAAAAATGGGATATTATATAGGTGAAAAACGTCCCCGCCCCCTTTTTTCGTCCTCTGAACGGCGGACGCGGGGCACGGAACAAAATTTACGCCGCAGCGGGCGGCAGAGAAAAGAAGGTTTTTACTATGACAAAGATCGACATCGTTTCCGGATTTTTGGGCGCAGGCAAAACGACCCTTATCAAGAAGCTGCTGGCCGAGGCCTTCCCCGGCGAGAAGCTGGTACTGATCGAAAACGAGTTCGGTGAGATCAGCATTGACGGTGGGTTCCTGAAGGACTCCGGCGTGCAGATCAGTGAAATGTCCTCCGGGTGCATCTGCTGCTCTCTGGTGGGCGACTTCAACAAGGCGCTGAAGGACGTACATGAGCAGTTCCACCCTGACCGCATCCTCATCGAGCCCAGCGGCGTGGGCAAGCTCAGCGACGTGATCGTGGCGGTGGAGAACACCGTGAAGGACGTACCGGACATGAAGCTGAACAGCTTTGTGACCGTAGCGGACGCCACCAAGGTCAAGATATACATGAAGAACTTCGGCGAGTTCTACAACAACCAGATCGAGTCCGCCGGCACCATCATCCTCTCCCGCACCCAGCGGCTGAGCCAGGAGAAGCTGGAGGCCGCCGTGGCGCTGCTGCGGGAGAAGAACCCCAATGCCGCCATTCTCACCACACCCTGGGACCAGCTGGACGGCATGACCATTCTCAGCGCTATCGAGAAGGTCTCTCTGGCGGACGAGCTGCTGGCGCATATGCGCGCCGAGCACGAGGCGGATGAGGCGGAGCACGAGCATGAGCACCACCATCACCACCATGACGAGGATGAGGATGAGCATGACCATTGCTGCCATCACCATGACCATGATGATGACGATGACGACGACCACGACCATGAGCACTGCTGCCATCATCACCACGATGAGGACGAGCATGACCACGATCATCACCACCATCACCACGACGGCGAGGAATGCGATGATCCCCACTGCGGCTGCCACCATCACCATCATCACGCCGATGAGGTATTCACCAGCTGGGGCACGGAGACGGTGAAGGCCTACTCCGAAGCGGAACTGGAGCACATCCTGACGGCGCTGGACAGCGGCGAATACGGCGCGATCCTGCGGGCCAAGGGTATCGTGGCTGCCGCCGACGGCGGCCAGTGGCTGCACTATGACTTTGTGCCCGAGGAGCACCAGGTGCGGCGCGGTCCGGCGGACTACACCGGCCGTATCTGTGTGATCGGCTCCCAGCTGAAAGAGGATAAGCTCTCTCAGCTGTTCGGACTGTAAGGAGTGGCTGACATGGATATTCCTGTTTATCTTATTGCCGGATTTCTGGACGCCGGCAAGACCGAGTTCATCAACGGCATCCTGCGGGACGGCTTCGCCGCCGAGGACCGGACGCTGCTGCTGTGCTGCGAGGAGGGCGAAAACGGCTATGACCCCAAGGTACTGGGCAACGTATTCACCTATACCGTGGAGGACGAGGCGCAGCTGACGCCCGACTTTCTGAAGAAGCTGGAAAAGCAGTACCGGCCCAAGCAGGTCATCGTGGAGTACAACGGTATGTGGAGCATGGAGAAGCTGTACCGCGAAGGACTGCCCGCCAACTGGATACTCTATCAGATCATGTGCCTGGTGGACGCCACGACCTTCGAGATGTATCTGAAGAACATGGGGCAGCTGATGATGGAGAAGATCACCAACTGCGATATGCTGATCTTCAACCGCTGCAATGAGCAGCTGCGCGCCCAGCTTCGCAGCCGCAACCTGCGGATGGCCAACCGCAGGGCGGATATCTACCTGGAAAACGAGGACGGCACCAGCGAGGAGTACGTCACGCCGGAGATGTCGCCCTTCGACCTGACCGGCGGCAAGCTGGAGGTGCCGGACGAGGACTACGGCATCTGGTATGTGGACATGATGGACAACCCGGGACGCTACGAGGGCGTGGAGGTGTCCTTCAAGGCGCTGATGTGCCACTCCAAAAAGTTCAAGGGCGTGCACTGCCCGGGACGCTTCGCCATGGTGTGCTGCGACAAGGATATGCAGTTCCTGGCCCTGGTGTGCCGCGGCGAAGGGCTGGAGCAGTATAAGGACAAGCAGTGGGTGAAGATACACGCCACAGTGAAGAAGGAGGCCTGTGACGCCTATCAGGGCGAAGGCCCCGTGCTGTACGTCACCTCCATCGCCGCCACCACCAAGCCGGACCCGGAGATGGTGTCCTTCTGATCGCGATCCGTATATTTTCACCGCACAATTGCAGCGTGTATAGAAAAAGACCCGCCGATGGCGGGTCTTTTCAACTTGTTTCGGCCTCAGCGGACCAGCTGGATGGCAGCGGGGAGGTTTTCGATCTCCACGCGGGGCGCACTGGGGCAGTATTCACCGTCCAGGGACCAGGGGAGGTTCTCCTCGGTGGTCAGGGTAACGCGCCGGACATGGCGCAGTATCACGCCGGGATAGTCGTACTGCATACGGGTCATGGCGGTGATGAGGTTCTGCAGATCCAGTGCCGTCTTTGGCATACGGAGCAGCAGCAGTTCGAATTTTCCGTCGTCCATCCGTACACGGGAGGGATCCAGCTTCACCAGGCCGCCCAGGGAGGTGGAATTGCACACAGCGCCGAAAATGAACTCCCCCTCAAAGCGCTCACCATCGGCATCCACCGCGCAGCGGTAGGGCCGCAGGGAGTCCAGATCGCCCAGCCCCTCCAGAATGTAGGCAAAATGGCCCAGGGCGTTCTTGGCCGCCTGGGTGGCGGAGTAGGAGGACCGGGTAAAGGCCCCAAAGGAGGCCACATAGGCGAAATAGCGGTCGTTATGCCGCCCCACGTCCAGGGGGCAGGGCGTGCCGGTGGCGGCCGCCTCTGCCGCGGCGGGCAGCATGGTGTGAAGATGCAGGCTCATGGCAAAGTCGTTGGTGCTGCCGCAGGGCAGATAGCCCAGCAGGGGCCGCTGCTCCAGCTGCATAAGCCCGGACAGCGTCTCGTTCAGCGTGCCGTCGCCGCCGGCACAGACCACCATGTCGTACTGCCCGCCCCACCGGGCGGCGATATCGCGGGCCTGGCCGCCCGCCTCGGTGATATAGACCCGTACCAGATAGCCGGCACGGGAGAACTGCGCCACGGCATCGAACAGCGGGGCGCGGGATTTTGTCTTTCCCGCACGGGGATTGACGATAAACAAGAGCTTTTTCATAGGGACACCCTTCCTACCATCGTAATTCTCGCATTTTGCGCGGGGTTGTCCGAGTATGATACCACAGTTGCGGCGGGATTGCAATACACATTCCGCCGCGGGTGTTTGTGTTCGAAAATTGTTGCAAAACGCCGCGCATACGGGTATGATAGAAAAAACAGCAGTGGGAGGTCCTGCCATGAAGCGAACGCAGTATTTCAAATGGGGACTGACGGCCTTTTTGACCGTATGTGCCGTGCTGGTGTTCTACGACACCTTCTATCAGGCGGGAACGCTGCAGCAGTTCGTGTCCAAGCTGGCATCCATCCTGGCGCCGGTGCTGTACGGCTTTGCCATCGCCTATCTGCTGACGCCCATCATGTCCTGTCTGGAACGGGCCATCGCGGCGCTGTGGAAAAAGCTCTTCAAAAAAGAGCTGAAGCAGCCGTCAGGCGCGCTGCGGCTGGTGAGCATCCTGCTGACCGAGGCCGTGGTCATCTTCCTGCTGTATCTGCTGATGAGCGTGCTGGTGCCCCAGGTGGTGGACAGCGTGACCACCCTCATCAACAACGCCGAGTCCTACTACCGCAAGGTCTATCGCTGGGCCAACGACCTGCTGGAGAACGACAGTGGGATCGGTGTCTGGCTGGCGGGGCTCATCACCGAGCGCTATACCGACGGCATGGCCTTTTTGACCGACAAGGTGCTGCCCTGGGCCCAGAAGGCCATTGTGCCGCTGACCAACGGTATCTGGAGCGGCATCCGCGGGGCAGTGGGCTTTGCCTTTGACCTGATCGTGGGCATCATCGTGTCCATCTATCTGATGGGCATGAAGGAGAAGAGCCTGGCTCGCTGCTGCAAGGCGGTCTACGCCGCGCTGCCGGAGGAAAATGCCGACGCGGTCATGCGCGGCACCCGGCGGGTGAACGCCATCTTCTCCGGCTTTGTCCGCGGCAAGCTGCTGGACTCCCTCATCATCGGCATCCTGTGCTTTATCTGCTGCTCCATCCTGAAAATGCCCTACACGCCGCTGGTCAGCGTGGTGGTGGGTGTGACCAACGTGATCCCCTTCTTCGGCCCTTTCCTGGGCGCGGTGCCGTCGGCATTCCTGATCCTGCTGGTCAGCCCCAAGCAATGTCTGGTGTTCGTGATCTTCATCGTGATCCTCCAGCAATTTGACGGCAACATCCTGGGGCCCAAAATTCTGGGCGACGCCACGGGCATCTCCAGCTTCTGGGTCATCGTGGCCATCCTGGTGGGCGGCGGCTTCGCCGGCGTGCTGGGTATGTTCATCGGCGTGCCGGTGTTCGCCTGCATACAGGAGCTGCTGAAATTCCTGATGGACCGCCGGCTGCGGAAGCGGAATATGCCCACCGAGGCCTACGCCTATGTGGGTCGGGCCAAGGATTCCCCGCCGGAGGATACGCCCGCGCACGAACCCGAAGACCCCGCGTGATATGGCAGGCAGGCGGGCACGCAGCCCGCCTGCCTTTTCTTTGAAAGGAGCACCCCCATGACAAAAGACCTCTACGATAAGCTGATGGTCTTCGGCAACGACCGGGAGCCGTTTCTCGCCCACAACTTTATGCGGACCACCGACCTGGATGACGGCACCGCCACCGTAACGCTGCCCATGCACACCGAAAGTCTGAACCGCTGGGGCGGCGCCCACGGCGGCATCCTGTTCTCGCTGTGCGATGTGGCCATGGGCATGGCCATCATGACCCTGCGGCAGGAGATGGTAGTCACCGTGAACGCCACCATCGATTATCTGTCCGCCGCGGCCGCCGGCAGCACCCTGACCACCGTGGGCAAGGTGGACCGCCTGGGCGGCAAGCTGGCCTTCTGCTCCGCCGAAATGACCGACGAGACCGGCAAGGTCATCGTCCGCGCCCACTGCGTCATGTGCTTCACCGGCAGGGCGCTGCCCCTATGAGCCGCCGCGCCCTGTGCCGCTGGTGTATTGCACTGGCGGTGTTCTTTGCCGCGTATTTCGTCCTGCGCACCAGCCGCGCGGCCATGAACTGGCTGTGGTACGGCGCCGTGCTGCCGGCAGAGCAGTGGCTGGGGCGGCTGTGTGGGAGGTTGACGCTCTCCGTAGGTGAGGTCCTGATCTTGACGGCGGTGTTCTGCGCCATACTGTGGCTGCCCAACGTACCCCGGCGCATCATCGCCGCGCGGGGCCGCCGTTGGGGCATGGCTCTGCGCCTGACGCTCACCGCCCTCTGCGCCGTGCTGACGGTGTACGCCGGCTTTTGCCTCACCTGGGGCATCGGGTACAATACCGACAGCTTCCAGGAGAAAAGCGGCATCCATGCCCGGCCTTCCACGGCGGAGACGCTGGCGGAGGTAACGGCCTATTTTGCCGGCAATCTGGCCGCCTGCGCCGATGACGTCCCCAGAGATGAAAGCGGTGTCTGCACGCTGGACCGGCAGGCGGTGCTGAACCGGAGCGCCTCCGCGCTGGATGTGCTCTGCGGCGAGTTCCCGTTCCTACGGGCGGAAACGGGCGGTGCCAAGGGCTTCGGCTGCTCCCGGGCGCTGAGTGCCCTGCGCTTCACCGGGTTCTACTTCCCCTTCACCGGCGAGCCGAACGTCAACATGGACAGTCCGGCGGCCTTTCTGCCGGCCACTGTATGCCATGAGCTGGCGCACCAGCGGGGCATCACGGCGGAGGAGGCGTGCAATTTCATCGGCATACTGGCCGCTGTCCGGTCAGAGGACGCAGGGTACCGCTACTCCGGCTGGCTGACGGGGTTCGGGTATCTGTCCAACGCCCTGTACAGCGCTGACCGGGAGGCGTGGCAGACCATACGGGACGCACTGCCGAACACGGTGGTGGCTGACCTGCGAGCGGACAACGCCTACTGGGCGCAGTTCCGCGGCGTCGTCTCAAAGGTCTCGGACACCGTGTATGACAGCTTTCTCAAGAGCAACGGCGACACGGACGGCAGCAAGAGCTACGGCGTGGTCACGGACCTGCTGGTGGCCTATTTCGGATAAAAAATATTCCCTTAGGCCAGTTGGCCTAAGGGAATATTTTTTATTGGTCCGTTTGATCCGGCGAAGCCTCCGGGCAGTCTATTGGGATCATTCTATGCTCATACGCTCCAGCACGATAATATGATACAGCTCTTCCGCATTGGACGCATCGGCAGATTGCCCCCAGTGCGTTTGCAGCCCTATCCGAAGCGTCTCCCCGTCCGGCGTATGCCAGAGCAGCGCCGATGCGTAGACATTGCCGTTTTCATCGGATCGCATTTCGACCTCTACATCCGTTCCCGGCTGCGCCCTCCCGTTGACAACGGGAAATGTCGTCTCATAGCGCCCGTCTCCGGTGCGGAGGGTGACCTCGCCGTTTTCCAGACATACGCTCCCATATATCATGCCGTCCCGGTAGTCATCGGCGACATACACAGCGTCTCCCTCACTGATCCATACGCTTTTGCAGATACCCTGCGTATAGGCCGCCCGATACTGTCTGACACCATGGATATCCGTGGGCCATCTTACTCCGTCCTCATATGTCCAGTTCCATGTGTATGTATAGAATTCCAGATTGTTAAGGCCCTCCGCCCTGCTGTCGCATTCAAGCCAGTGGTAGGTATATTCATCGCCGTGCCTTTGAGTATACCGCCATGTCGTATCATCCCAATCAACAGAGGGATCTCCACTCTCATACTTGCTGTACCAGATCTGCAGGTTTCTCCCCAGCTTAAAGATATCCACCGCATCATTAATGGCACCCAGCGTTTTCCCGTCATAATCGATGTCCCGGTAGTAGGTATAAAGCTCGTCCTTGCGCACCATATCGCTGTAGGAAGCGTCGTAGGGCAGCAGCACGTCGTAGTAATACGGTTCTATGACCTCCTCGCAGAGCTGCCGCATCATGGGATCCAGCGCCAGCGCCTCCAGACCGGGGATGTCCTCCTCCAGCAGCGCCTCGCTGACCGCGTCCAGATAGGCGCACTGCTCCGCCGTCAGCGCGGCGCGTGGCGTGTTGTCCGTCACGGCGGCGCCCCAGCACGACAGGCCGATGGCCACCGCCGCGGCCCCGGCCACCAGCATGGCCGGAAGACTGCGGCGCTTCTTCTGCGGCGGCGCGGTGTCGTCGCGGGATATCTCGTTCCCCGGCGCGGCCCACTCCCGCGGCGGCGCGGAGAACTCCGGCCTCGGCGGAGAAAATTCCGCGGGTGCCGGTGAAAATTCCTTGTCGTTCATGGCTTACTCCCGATCCAGCTCCACCCTGTGGACGGGGCAGGAGAGTCCCTCCTCCTCAAAGGCCATGAACAGCGTGCGGTTCAGCAAACGCTGCGCCTTGTAAATGTTCTCCTCGTGCGTCTCCCCCGCCACGCGGATCACAACGGCGCGATTTTCATAGTCCAGCGTCTGCACACCCAGATAGGCCGGGGCCTTGCTGAACAGGTCGGGGTGCTCCCGGTGCAGCTTCGGCAGTACCTCGCCCAGCACCTTCTCCGCCCGCGCCAGACTCTCCTTGTCATAGGGGACCGCCATGTCGCACACGGCGAAGGACAGGTCGTTGGATCGGTTGATCAGACTGCGGATATCGGAGTTGTTGATGATCTTCACGTTTCCGCCGGAGTCCATGATCTGCGTGGTACGGATGCCGATTTGTGTGACCGTGCCGCGGAAGTCGCCCACCACGATGATGTCGCCCACCTCGTACTGGTGCTCAAACAGCATGAATGTACCGGTGATCACGTCGGCGATCAAGCTCTCCGCACCGAAGCCGATGATCAGCGCCAGCACGCCAGCGCCGGCCAGCAGCGCCCGCACATCCACACCCACGATAGACAGCGCCCACAGCAGCCCCACGATGATCAGCAGATATCGGATAGCGCTGTCCGCCAGCGTAAACACGGTCTTGCCGTGGTTGCTGCTGGGCGACACTCTCTGAAATACGGCTCTGGCCGCCGCCGAAAACAGCACCAACCCGGAAAACAGTATGATCAGCTGTGTGCCGATGTTCCAGATCTGCGTAACCAGGCCCGCGGGCACGGGCACCGCCGCCCGCGCTGCCAGGGCCGCCGCCAGCAGCACAGCGGCCAACCACGGCAGCACCTTTCCCGGTTTCTTTTTCATCTCGTTTTTTTCGTTTTCCATGATGTATTTCTCCCGTTTTTTATCCATATGATAAGCAGAAATTTAACAAAATTTCTACATACGCAGAATACACCGCCTTGTCGAATGTGTCAATATATCGCGTGAAATATCCGAATATTTTGTCCTTTTGCGCGAAAAGCACCCGCCCTGCGTTATGCAGGGCGGGCGCTTTTCTATCACGGTTTACAGGCCCAGGCCGGGGATGTTCAGTCCGCCGGTGAGCGAGCTCATGGAGTTGTTCATGGCATCATCTGCCTGCCGAAGTGCCTCATTTACCGCAGAAATGACCAGATCCTGCAACATTTCGGCGTCCTCCGGGTCGATGACGTCGGGCTTGATGGTCAGCTTGGTCAGCTCCTTTTTGCCGGTGACCACTGCCGTTACCGCGCCGCCGCCCACAGAGGCGGTGAACTCCGTTTTTTCAACTTCTTCCTGCGCTTTTGCCATATCCTGCTGCATTTTCAGCAGTTTTTGCTGCATCTGCGCCTGCTGCTGCATCATCCCGGTGCCGCCGGTAAAGCCCCTGCGGGCGCTGTATCCCTTTGCCATATTCGTTTCTCCTTTATATCGATCTGTTCATTTTGCCAGTGTAAACTATCGGACATCTTATGTGCAGCATCGGTCTACCCATGTGTAATACCGATGCGCTCTTTGTGTAACATTGGTGTGCTCCATGTGAGACACCGGTGCGCTCAGCATGAACTGTCGGCTTATTTGATGCGAAAATTGTCCAGCTGTTTGGCGTTTTCCACCAACTCGTCCAGCTTGTCCCTGTGGGGAGCCGGCACCTCCCAGGGCGGCAGGTCCGGCGGGGCGGGCGGCGCCTCCTCCGGCAGGGGCGGGCGCTCATAGTCGTCCGCCGATGGGGCGGGCGTGGGCCGGGGCGCGGGGCGGACCGGGGCGCGCCGCACGGGCGCGGCGGGGCCGCCGCCTACGGTGAACTGCACCCGGACGGGACGGCCCACATGGCGGCTGGTGACGCCGCAGAGCACATCCTCGATGGCCTTGCGGCTGAGCTGCTGCTTCACCAGATCGTTGGCACAGGAAACGGTGAGCACATCCCCCTCCAGCGTACCTGTCGCCTGGTTCAGCCATACCCGGTCGGGGATGGTCAGGGGCCCCTTGTAGTGCTCGATAAGCGCGGCCCAGACCTGGCTGTCACCTCCGGCGGCGGGCTCCGCCGGGGCGCTCTCCGGCGCAGGGGCCGGAGGTGCAGGGGCCGTGGGGGCCGGTGCGGGTTCCGGTGCGGGAGATGCCTCCTGCGGGATCGGAGACACTTCACGCCGGGGCGGCGGAGTCGGCGCAGCCGCCGGACGGGCCGCAGGTCTTTCCGCCGGGACGATGCCCTTCTTCAAGGCGTCCTCCAGGGCGGAGACGCGGTCCGCCAGAGCCTCCGTGTCGTTGGAAAGGCTCTCGTCGCACAGACGCAGCAGGCACAGCTCGGCATCCGTTCGCTGGCGGATGCTCCGGGGCAGGGCCGCGGCGGTGCGCTGGATGGTATCGGTCATATAGAGCAGGCGGCGCATGGGGACCTCCGCCGTCAGTTCAGAGAGGGTCTTGCGGTCATACAGGCCGCCCAGCAGGGCGGCGCCGCCCTCCGGCGCGGCTGCCAGAACGGTCATATCCCGGCACAGGTCGCTGAGCTCACCCAGCAGCGCGCCCACATCCTTACCGCCCCGGTACAGCTGGTCCAGCAGCGCCAAAGCGTCGCCCCCCTGACGCGCCAGAAGCAGGCGCATGAGCTGCACCGTCTGGGTACTGCCGGCCAGTCCCAGCGTGTCCAGCACGCTGCGGCCGTCCACGACCGCGCCGGCGGCACGGCATTGGTCCAGCAGGCTGAGCGCGTCGCGCAGCGCACCGTTGGCCATGCGGGCCAGCAGGTCCGCCCCGTCCGGGGTCAGGTCGATGGCTTCGGCCTTCGCCACCTTCAGTAGCTGCTGCTCCATATCGTGGGGCAGGATGCGCTTGAAATTGAACCGCTGGCAGCGGGAGAGTATGGTTGCCGGGACCTTCTGGATCTCGGTGGTGGCCAGGATAAACAGCAGGTGGGCGGGCGGCTCCTCCATGATCTTCAGCAGGGCGTTGAAGGCGTCGCGGGAGAGCATATGCACCTCGTCGATGATGTAGACGCGCTTTTGCAGCACCGCCGGCGGGTAGACGGCCTCCTCCCGCAGGCTGCGGGCGTCGTTGACGCTGCCGTTGGAGGCGGCGTCCAGCTCCGTCACATCCAGCAGCGAGCCGTCGTCAATGCCGCGGCAGGCGGCGCACTGGTTGCAGGGAGCGCCGTCAATGGGGTGCTGACAGTTGACGGCCTTGGCCAGGATGCGGGCGCAGGTGGTCTTGCCGGTGCCGCGGGTGCCGGTGAACAGGTAGGCGTGGCCCACCTGACCGTCGGCCACCTGGCGCTGGAGCGTATCGGTGATGTGCTGCTGGCCCACCACCTCGGAAAAGGTCTTGGGCCGGTATTTGCGGTACAGCGCCTGGTACATGGGCACACCTCCCTGCCGACAAACAAAATAAACGAGTCCTCCGCCGTGAGCCACAGGGCCGGCACCCTCGCGGCACATGGATGATCCCTCTTAATGCTGCTCGGTTCCCCGCCTGACATGATTCGTGGGTATCCATTGCGCGAGACCGGCCCCGCAGCTCACGGCGGAGGACAAGTTCGTGAGATATATTCTACTACAATTCTTCCGCGATGGCAACTGTTTTTTGCGTTTGCTTTCATCATGCCCTCATAGCCATTGGATATAAACGAGGCCGAAGGGCAGGCGGCGCGGCGCAGACGCAGTTCAGCCGCGCCGGAAACGACAGACACGAAAAAAGACGGCGCTGAAGCGCCGCCTTTTTTTCGGTAAAAGGAGAGAGAAATACAATGGGTGGGTATCCTTTCGGATGAGCGTATCATACACGTATCCGGGGCGGAAGTCAACAGGCTTGATAAAGAATTAACAAATCATTCACAAAGCGCACCCGCCGTTCACAGATCGTTTACAGAGCCGCCCCTCTTCCCTATTGACAACAAAAAATATTGGTGCTACCATTTAGCACACTAATAGTTTGTATGCTAAAAATTCAAAAGCAAAGAAGGAGGACCGCCATGAAATTCTGCTTTGACGAGCACCCGGCGCACTTCGGCGCGCTGTTCGGCTACTGCGATCACCAGGTGCATAAGCTGATGGGGCGGATGCTGAAGCGCTACGACGTATCGCCCATGCAGTGCCGGACGCTGATGTTCCTGCACGACGCGGAGGGCAGCGTGAACCAGAAAACACTGGAGCGCCATCTGATGATCAAGCCCAGCACGGTGAACGGCATCGTGGACCGGCTGGAGGAGAAAGGGCTGGTATACCGCACCGTCAGCGCCACGGACGGACGGTGCCGCATTCTGGCACTGACAGAGGAGGGCCAGCGGTTCCATGACAATTTCCAGACCGTGCTGCACCAGGTGAACGAACGGCTGGAGCGCGGCTTCACGCAGGAGGAAAAGGCGCAGTTCACCGCGTTTCTGCTGCGGGCGGGACGGAACCTGACCGACGAGGAGGAGGAAGCATGATAAAAAAATTGGCGCCCTATACCAAGGGCTACCGCCTGCTGATGCTGTTCGCCATCGCCTGCTCCGCCGGAGAGGCGGTGCTGGAGCTGACGCTGCCCCAGGTGATGAGCGACATCGTGGATATCGGCATCGCCAACGGAGACAGAGGCTATATCCTGATGGCGGGGCTGAAAATGGTCATTATGGCGCTGCTGGCGCTGGGCTGCGGCGTGGGCGCGGCGGCTTTGGCCGCCAAGGCGTCCATGGGCTTCGGCGCGGCGCTGCGGAAGGCGGAGTACGAGCAGGTACAGCGCTTCTCCTTCGCCAACATCGAGCGCTTCTCCACCGCCAGTCTGGTGACGCGGCTGACCAACGACGTGGCCTCGGTACAGATGACCACATTCATGGGGATGCGTATGCTGGTCCGCGCCCCTACCATGCTGGTGACGGCACTGGTGATGGCCCTGATCATCAGCACAAGGCTGAGCCAGGTCTTCCTGGTGGTCACTCCCCTGCTGGTCATCGCGGTGGTCATCGTCATCAAGCGTGTGGGGCCGTTCTTCACCTCTTTGCAGGGGGCCACGGACCAGCTGAACCTGGTGGTGCAGGAGGACCTGAACGCCATACGCGTGGTGAAATCCTTTGTGCGTGAGGCGCAGGAAAAGGAGAAGTTCACCCAGCGCAGTGAGAAGCTGCGAAGCATGGCCGAGCGCGCCTTCGGCTTTGTGGTGCTGTTCATGCCGGTGATGATGGTTCTCATGGGCGGCACCATCACGGCGGTCATGTGGATCGGCGGCCACTACGTGTGGGAGGGCACGCTGCTCTCCGGCGATCTGATCGCGTTCTTTACCTATGTGAGTGAGATACTGATGTCGCTGATGATGGTATCCGTGGTACTGATGATGCTGACCCGGGCCATCGCCTGCGGCAAGCGCATCGCCGAGGTGCTGGAGGAGAAACCCCGCATCACCGACGAGCAGGCCGACCCGGCGCTGAAGGTGGAGGACGGCTCCATCCGCTTCGACCATGTGTATTTCAAGTACCACGACACGGCGGAGGCCTGGAATCTGGAGGACGTGAGCTTTACCGTACCCAGCGGGGCCACGGTGGGCATTTTAGGCGGCACCGGCAGCGCCAAGACCACGCTGGTGAGCATGATCCCCCGGCTGTACGACGTGAACGGCGGCGCGGTCTATGTCGGCGGCCACAATGTGAAGGACTACACCATGGAGGCGCTGCGGGATGGCTGCGCCATGGTGCTGCAGAAGAACACGCTGTTCTCCGGCACTATCCGGGAGAACCTGCGCTGGGGCGACGAGAACGCCACGGACCGGGAGATCGAGGACGCCTGCCGCCTGGCCTGCGCCGACGAGTTCATCGAGAAGATGCCGGACGGATACGACACCTATATCGAACAGGGCGGCACCAACGTCTCCGGCGGGCAGAAGCAGCGGCTGTGCATCGCCCGGGCGGTGCTGCGGAAGCCGAAGATACTGATCCTGGACGACTCCACCAGCGCGGTGGACACCGCCACGGACGCGAAGATCCGAGGCGCGCTGAAAACGGCGCTGCCCGGCACCACAAAGCTCATCATCGCCCAGCGGATCACATCCGTTATGGACGCCGACCTGATACTGGTGATGGACGATGGGCACATCTCCGCCATAGGCACCCATGAGGAGCTGATGGCGCAGAGCGACATTTATCGGGAGGTCTATCGCTCCCAGCAGGAAGGGGTGAGCATCGATGGCTGAAGCAAAGCGCGGCGGGCGCGGCCACGGGCCCCAGGGACACGGCTTCCAGCGGCCCAAGGACTTCAGGGGCACGGTGAAGAAGCTGCTGGCCTATATCGGGCGCTATAAGGCGGCGTTGGTGCTGGTGTTCATCTGCCTGGTGATCAGCTCCGTGGGCTCGGTGATGAGCAGCTATCTGCTCAAGCCTATTATCAACGACTATATTCTGGTAGGCGACTTCGCCGGCCTGCTGAAAATGCTGGCGCTGCTGCTGGGACTGTTCCTGCTGTCGGGCCTGTGCTCCTATGCCTACGCCCGCATCATGGTGCATATCTCCCAGCGGACGGTGGCCCAGATGCGGCAGGATCTGTTCGACAAATTGCAGGACCTGCCCCTGCGGTACTTCGACACCCACCAGTCCGGCGACCTGATGAGCCGCTTTACCAATGACATGGACACCGTGTCGGAGATGATCAACTCCAGCTTCGCCAGTGTGGTGTCCTGCGCCTTGACGTTTATCGGCATTGTTGTTATGATGCTGTATATGAACTGGGTGCTGACGCTGATCACCTTTGCCTTTCTGGTGCTGATGCTGCTGGTGGTCAAGGGCGTTGGCGGCAGAAGCCGCGTGAGCTTTCAGGCACAGCAGCAGGCGCTGGGCGCCATGAACGGCTATATCGAGGAGATGGTGGAGGGCCAGAAGGTCATCAAGGTGTTCAACCACGAGAGCAAGGCCATCGCGCAGTTCTCCGGGCTGAACGACAGCTATCGGGACGCCGCCACGGCGGCCCAGACCTACTCCGGCGCTATGATGCCGGCCATGGCCAACCTGTCACGCATCGACTACGCCGTCACCTGCTGCGTGGGCGGGCTGCTGGCCATCGGCGGAATGTTCGACGTGGGCTCGCTGGGCGCGTACCTGCTGTATGTGAAGCAGGTGAGCCAGCCCATCTCGCAGATCAGCCAGCAGGTGAATGTGCTGCTGGCGGCGGTGGCCGGCGCGGAGCGCATCTTCGCCGTGATGGAGGCCGAGCCGGAGGTGGACGAGGGCAAGACCGTCATCGTCCGGGTGGAAAAGCATGGCGATACGCTGACCGAGACAGACCGCCGCACCGGCTGCTGGGCGTGGAAAAAGCCCAACGGCACGCTGGTGGAGCTGAAGGGCGACGTGCGCTTCGACCACGTGACCTTCTCCTATGACGGGGAGAAAACCGTGCTGAACGACGTGTCCCTGTTTGCCAAGCCGGGGCAGAAGATTGCCTTTGTGGGCTCCACCGGCGCGGGCAAAACCACCATCACCAACCTCATCAACCGGTTCTACGATGTGCAGGAGGGCACCATCACCTATGACGGCATCGACGTGAGGGACATCCAGAAGGACTCTCTGCGCCGTTCGCTGGGCATGGTATTGCAGGACACCCATCTGTTCACCGGCACCATCGCGGACAACATCCGCTACGGACGGCTGGACGCCACGGACGAGGAGGTACGGGCCGCGGCGAAGCTGGCCAACGCCGACAGCTTTATCCGGCACCTGCCCCAGGGGTATGACACGGTGATCACCGGGGACGGCGGCAGCCTGAGCCAGGGCGAGCGGCAGCTGCTGGCTATCGCCCGGGCGGCGGTGTCCGACCCGCCGGTACTGATACTGGACGAGGCCACCAGCTCCATCGACACGCGGACGGAAAACCTGATCGAACAGGGCATGGACTCGCTGATGGAGGGCCGGACGGTATTCGTTATCGCACACCGGCTGTCCACCGTGCGGAACAGCCAGGCCATTCTGGTGCTGGAGCACGGGCGCATCATTGAACGCGGCGACCATCAGGAGCTGCTGGCGCAGAAGGGCAAGTATTATCAGCTCTACACCGGCAAGGCGGAGCTGAGCTGAGGTATAAACGAGGAAGAAACCGGAAAAGATCAAAGGAGGATGCACCATGACGGAAAAACAGCTTTGTGATATGGCGGTGGCCATGCTGGAGCGTTCCTATGTACCCTATTCCCACTTCCCGGTGGGCGCGGCGCTGCTGTGCAAGGACGGGACGGTGTTTACCGGCTGCAACGTGGAGAACGCCGCCTACGGCGCCACGATATGCGCCGAACGGACGGCCATGGTCAAGGCAGTCAGTGAGGGACACAGGGACTTTGACACCATCGTGATCGCCGGGCGCAGCGAGGATCACTGCGTGCCCTGCGGCACCTGCCGGCAGGTGATGATGGAGTTCGCACCCGACCTGACGGTGATCTGCCTGAACGGAAAGGGCGAGAGCAAGCGCTTCGCGCTGAAGGAGCTGCTGCCCTACGGCTTTGACCAGAGCTGGCTGTAAAAGCGGCAGAATTTTCATGGAACCAAATCGCACCGCGCTCCGTCTCAATGGACAGAAACCTATTTCAGGAGGAAACTACACGATGAAAAAAATCATTTCCCTTGTGCTCGCCGCCGTGCTGACCCTGAGTCTCGCCGCCTGCGGCACGAAGAACGACAGCAAGGGCGATCAGCCCGCCGCGCCTGCCAGCGCCCTTGACCTGCTGGAGAAGGTGTGGAGCACCTACACCGATGATGAGAAGTTCCCCGCCGCCGGCGGCGACTACTCCGAGGCGAACAGCAAGGAGGACGCCCCCGGCGTCTATGACCTGACCGACCGCGCCGCTGTGGACAGCGCCCTCGGCCTGCCGGAGACGGCCAAGGTGGATCAGGCCGCGTCGCTGGTGCACATGATGAACCAGAACACCTTTACCGCCGCGGCGTACCACTGCACCGATGATGCCGATGCGCTGGCCACCGCCCTGCGGGACAACATCCAGCAGCGGCAGTGGATGTGCGGCTTCCCCGATAAGGTTGCCGTGGCCGTGGTTGGCGAGTATGTGGTGTCCGTGTTCGGTGCCGAGGATCTTGTGAACACCTTTATGTCCCACCTGAACGGCATCTTCGGCGTGCAGCCCGTCTACGACGAGGCCATCCTGTGAAGCGCTGGATAGAGCGAGGCGTATTTCTGCTGGCGGCAGCGGCTATGGTCATAGCTGCTGCCGCCATTCCCACCCGGCGGGTGCAGGAGGATACGCCGCCGGAGGTATATGTGTACCGTGGCTATGCCGCTGCCGCTGACGCGGCGTGGGACGAAAAATCACTGGACTTCGCCGTAAAACGGTTTTCTCACCTGTTGGAGGCATATTTCCCCGGGTCGGAACACGTATATATGAGCGTGATCCCAGATAAGGCCGCTTTTATGGAGACGCCGGAGGGCTACACGCCCGCCGGGGCCCAGGAGACGGCGGACTATCTGGCGCAGCGGCTGCCGGTGGAGATCATCGACATCGCGCCGCTGCTGGCGCTGGAGGACTATTACCGTACCGATCCCCACTGGCGGCAGGAGCGTCTTTCCGCCGTGGCGCAGGCCATATCGGAGGCCATGGGCGCATCTGTGCCGGACACGACGGAGGAGACGCTGTGCGCGCTGGCGGGCGAATTTCACGGCAGCTACTGGGGCAAGACGGCGGAGCCGCTGACGGCGGACGTCCTGTCCTATATCACCTCTCCCCTGCTGGATGGCTGCACGGTGTACGACTATGAGACGGACAGCACCGGCGGCGTATACGACTTTACCGCGGCGGAGAAATCGCCCTATGATCTGTTTCTGGGCGGACCGAAGGCGCTGCTGCGGATCGAAAACCCGGCGGCTAACAATGACCGGACGCTGATCGTGTTCCGGGATTCCTTCGGCAGCAGCCTTGTGCCGCTGCTGGCGGGCGGCTACCGCACCGTATACGCGGTGGACATCCGCTATATTTCCACCGACGCGCTGGCACGGGTGACGGAATTCCCGGAGGGGGCGGACGTACTGCTGCTGTACAGCGTTGCCGTGCTGCAAAACAGCATTACGCTTAAGTAAACAAAAGGCCGGGCGCTTTCAGCGCCCGGCCTTTTTATGGCAGAAAGAACGCCGGAGCAATGCTCCGGCGTTCTGCATTTACTTAGAAGAAGAACTCCTTGATCTGGCCGTACAGGATGAGGATCATGCACAGCGGGGTGATGAACTTGACGCAGACCTTGAAGAAGCCGTAGCTGCCCATGGCATGACCGGACTGCTCCGCCTCTTCCTTGACGAACTCGGGGCCGATCTCCCAGCCGATCATCAGGCACATCAGCAGGGCGCCCAGCGGCATCATAACGCCCTCGGACAGTGCATCCCAGAAGTCCAGCCAGTCAGCCGCCCAGTTCTTGGGTTCCGCTATATTCAGTATATTGGCCGGTGCGATACCGCTGGAACCCAGGCAGTCGGCGCAGACCAGGATGCAGCCCAGGCACACACAGGCGGCGGCGATGAGGGTATAGCTCTTGCGCTTGTCACCCTTGCCCTCGATACGGGCCTTATCCACAAAGTGGGCCACGATGACCTCCAGCAGGGAGATGGAGGAGGAGATGGCGGCAAACACCACCAGCAGATAGAACAGGATGCCGAAGATGGGGCCCAGTGTGCCCATGGAGTGGAACACGTTCTGCATGGTGATAAACAGCAGCTTGGGGCCGCCGATGTTGCCGGCGGGATCCAGCGCGAAGCGGGCAGGCATGACGCACAGACCGGCCATCAGGGCCACCATGGTATCCATGATGATGATCAGCAGGGCGTTCTTCTGCAGGTTCTCCTTCTTATGCAGGTAGGAGCCGTAGGTGATCATGGCGCCCATGCCCAGGGACAGAGAGAAGAACATCTGGCCACCAGCGGTGGAAACAACGCTAAAGATGCTGGGAGCGCCGGACTTGTAGGCGACGATGGCCTGTGCCACGCCATTGACCATGATGGAGGAAACCTCCGCGCCATCAACAACCGCCTTGGCGGGCACATAATAGCCGACATTGGCCGCCCAGCCGGGGGAGAACATGTACTTCAGACCGTCCAGAGCACTGCCGTTAACAACGCCCTCCACGAGAGAACCGTCCGCCTGCAGGATCTGCACGGCCACGTCGGTACCCTCCAGGGTGCAGGCGCGGATGATGCAGATCAGCAGGGCCACGAACAGGGCGGGCATACCCACGGAGCAGACCTTCTCGATGCCGCCGCCGATGCCACCCATAACGATGAGCATGGTCAGCGCCACGAAAATAAGGCCGTAGATAATACCCTCAGCGGGACTGCCCAGGAAGTTGCCGAAAATTTCGCCGCCGGACAGGCCATTGGAGCCGAAGCCGGCACCGAACAGATCGCCGATGTTCAGAACGGTGTACTTGATGCAGTAGCCGCCCAGTGCGCAGTAGAAGAACAGGATGAAGAAGGCGGACAGGATGCCCAGCCAGCCCATCCACTTGAACTTCTTGGACAGAGCCTTGTACGCGCCCACGGCGCCGTGGCCGGTCTTGCGGCCGATGGCCAGCTCGCCCACCATAACGATGAAGCCGCACAGGACCGCCAGGATCAGATAGATGATGAGGAACGTGAAGCCGCCGGAGGCACCCATCTTATTGGGGAAGCCCCAGATGTTGCCCAGGCCGACTGCAGAGCCGACCGCGGCCATCAGGAATCCGAAATTGGATCCAAAGCCTTTTCTTTCTTCCATTGTTTTCTCTCCTTAACAGATTTTTGCTCCTACGTCGACACAGGAGCTGATAAACTTTACCGCACCCGTCTATTGACAGGAAACGGCACGGGGCACCGCCATGCCCCGCAGGCATTTCCTCACGGGATAAAATCCCTTCAAGGCTACCTGAAAAAAGTATACAGGAAACTCTTTCCGCCCGCAATTAGCAGTTTTTATAAAAATTGAGCGCCATATTGTACATTTTTAACATTCTATGAACGGATTTTTCCACATATTTTATATGGTTTTTGCTTCTTTTTTACATTGAACCATTCAGTTTTTGGCGGGGTTCCGGGATTTTTGCAACGGACGGCGAATGATTTTCTTTTCAGGAAACCGATTGTAGGTTTATTAACAGGCAGGAGAGGGAACAAAAAAGACCGCCGGACGGCGGTCTTTTCGATCTGTCAGGAGAGAAGTTGACCGGATGGCGGTCTCGGGAACAACTGAAAACACATCCGCAGAAAAACGCTGCGGACTATGGAAAAAGTATACAGGAAATCGTCGAATGGTTCAATTAGCAATTTTAACGTCTTTTCTGTTTTAACATTATCTTTAACATTATCTTAACGTTTGCAACGTGGTTTTTGCGGTATTTTTCAGCCGCTCTGCGTTTAAATATATGCAAAGCACAGGTGTTTTTCCATGTTTTCCGGCGCAAATTTCTTCACTTTCATATTAGGAAACTTTTTCATTGTCGTGTTAAGAGTGCGTTAATTATACGCAGGGAGACGGTGTCCGGACGCAAAAGGCGGGCACTTCCCTTTTTGCGAATTGTGTGGTATACTATGATTTTATGAGACAAGACACGCAAAGGAGGCGGGACACGTGAGACGAGCAGGCGCAGCGGTGCTGGCGGCGGTATTGGCGCTGACGCTGGCGGGCTGCGGGCGGCAGGGCCGTCCGCAAAGCGGGAAACTGAACGTGGTGTGCACGCTGTTCCCCTACTACGACTTTGTGCGGCAGATCGGCGGGGACGCGGTGGACGTACAGCTGCTGGTGCCCGCCGGGCGGGAGACACACAGCTTTGAGCCCACGCCGCTGGACGTGATCGCCGTCAGCGAGGCGGAGGTGTTCATCTACAACGGCGGGGAAAGCGAGCTGTGGGTGGAGGACATTCTGGACGCGGCAGGCGAGGCTATCCCCTACCGGCTGGCTATGATGGACTGCGTGGAGACATACCGGGAGGAGTACGCCGAGGGGATGCAGGGCGGCCATGACCACGCACATGACGAACATGGCGAGCACGATGACCATGAGGCGCATGACGGGCATCTGCACGATGGCCACGAAGAGGAAATAGAGTACGACGAGCACATCTGGACATCGCCGGTGAATGCCATGGCCCTGTGCCGGGCCATCTGCGATACGCTGTGTGAGGCCGATCCGGACAATGCCGACGGCTATCGGACTCGGCTGGCGGACTATCTGGACGAATTGCAGGCGCTGGACGAGACATTCCGTGACATCACGGACCATGCGGCACGGCGGCTGCTGGTGTTCGGCGATCGGTTCCCGCTGCTGTATTTCTGCAGGGAATATGATCTGGATTACCGGGCGGCGTTCCACGGCTGCGCGGGAGACACGGAGCCGTCCCTCGCCACGCTGAAATATCTGATCGACGTGGTGGAGAAGCAGGAGATACCGGTGGTATACACCATCGAGCTGAGCAGCCGGAAGGTGGCGCAGGCCATCGCCGAGACCACCGGGGCGCAGGTGCGGACATTCCACTCCTGCCAGACGGTGAGCCGGGCGGAATTCGACGGCGGAGCCACCTATATCAGTCTGATGACCGCCAACGCGGCGGCACTGAAGGAGGGACTGTCCTGATGGAACAGGAGAAGCGCATATTGCTGGACTGCCGGGACGCGGCGCTGGGCTATGAGGGCAAGCCGGTGTGGGAGCACCTGAACTTTCAGGTGCACAGCGGCGACTATGTGTGCATCGTGGGTGAAAACGGCAGCGGCAAGTCCACACTGGTGAAGAGCCTGCTGGGGCTGCTGCACCCCATGGCGGGCGAGATCGTACGTTCGCCCTCCCTGCGCTCCGGCGCCATCGGCTATCTGCCCCAGCAGACAAAGGCGCAGAAGGACTTTCCCGCCACGGTGACGGAGGTAGTGCGCAGCGGCTTTCTCAGCAGCCGGGGAATGCGGTTTTTCTACACGCCGAAGGAGAAGTCCACCGCGCTGATGCACATGGGCAAGCTGGGCGTGCTGGAGCTGAAGGACCGGTGCTACCGGGAGCTGTCCGGCGGGCAGCAGCAGCGGGTGCTGCTGGCGCGTGCCCTGTGCGCCGCCGGTGAGCTGCTGATCCTGGACGAGCCGGTGACGGGACTGGACCCGGCGGCGGCCCAGGAGCTGTACCGCACGCTGGAATACCTGAACAAGCAGGAGGGCATCGCCATCGTGGCGGTGACACACGATATACGCAGTGCCCTGCGCTACGCCGACCATATTCTGCACGCCGGCCACGGAACGTACTTCTTCGGCACGGCGGCGGACTATCTAACGTCCCCCTGGGGCAAACGGTTCGGAGGTGACGAGGCATGAGCTTACTGCTGGAAATGTTCACGTACCCGTTCATCCTGCGGGCGTTCGTGGTGGGTATCCTGGTGGCGCTGTGCGCGGCGCTGCTGGGCGTACCGCTGGTGCTGAAGCGCTACTCCATGATCGGCGACGGGCTGAGCCATGTGTCCTTCGGCGCATTGAGCATCGCACTGGCCTGCGGCTGGGCGCCGCTGCCGGTGTCTATCCCGGTGGTGGTGCTGGCGGCGCTGGGGCTGCTGCGGATGACGGAGAGAAGCCGGATGGGCGCGGACGCGGCCATCGCGGTGGTCAGCGCGTCGGCGCTGGCCGTGGGCGTGGTGGTCACCAGTCTGACCACCGGCATGACCACGGATGTGGACAGCTTTATGTTCGGCTCTATCCTGGCCATGGACCGGGCGGATGTGGCGCTGAGCGTGGGGCTGTGCGCGGCGGTACTGGTGCTGTATGTGCTGTTTTACCATCGGCTGTTCGCCATCACCTTCGACGAGAGCTTCGCCCGGGCCACCGGGGTGAAGGTGGGGCTGTACAACACCATCCTGTCGGTGCTGACGGCGCTGACCATCGTGCTGGGCATGCGGATGATGGGCGCGATGCTGATCTCCAGTCTGGTCATCTTCCCCGCCCTGACGGCCATGACGCTGCTGCGGAGCTTCCGGGGCGTGGTCATCTGCGCCGCGGGGCTGAGTGTGGTGTGCTTCTGCGTGGGGCTGACCGGGTCGTACCTGTGGGGCACGCCGGTGGGCGCCACGGTGGTACTGGTAAATTTGGCGGCGTTTTTGCTGTCGAGAGGCGTTATGAAGCTGAAAAGAGCGTCCTAAGGGCGTTCTTTTCAGCTTTTCGACCTATTTTGCGGGTGCTTTTTGCGGAAAAACCCTTGCGTTTCGTGTGCTTATATGGTATGCTATGTGTGTACGTAAGGTTAAGGTATTGACTGGAGTGGACGAGATCGTCCGCTTTTTTTAATGGTCATCGTTCCATGATGACCGGGACGTTCTGTTGGAGGGCTTGCTGTGAAAAAGATCACCGAGGTCGTATGGGCGCTGGCGGAGCCGGCGGTGCAGGCGCAGGGCTGCCGCATCTGGGATGTAGAGTACGTCCGGGAGGCGGGACAGTGGTACCTGCGGCTGTATCTGGACAAGGACGGCGGCGTGGACATTCTGGACTGCGAGGCCATCAGCCGCACGGTCAGCGATCTGCTGGACGAGGCGGACCCCATCGAGAGCAGCTACGTGTTCGAGGTGGGCTCGGCGGGGCTGGAGCGCCAGCTGAAGCGGCCGGGGGATTTTGAGCAGTTCATGGGCAGCCCCGTTCTGGTGAAAACGTACCAGCCCAAGGACGGGCGCAAGGAGTTCGCCGGGACCCTGGCGGGCTATGACAACGGCGCGGTGCTGCTGGACATGGGCGGCGAGACGGTGCGCTTTGAGAAGAACGAGACGGCGCTGGTGCGCCTGCGGGTAGAATTCTGAGACAACACGACTTGAGATAGAAGGAGAAACGACCATGAAATGTGACGAGATCTTTGCGGCGCTGGCTATGCTGGAAAAGGAACGGGGCATTCCCCAGAGCTTTATGATGGGCAAGATCATCCAGGCGCTGACCACCGCCTATAAGCGCGACCACGAGGGCGTGGAGTATGTGGTGGTGGACGTGGATGAGGAGAAGAAGGACCTGAAAATGTACGTCCAGAAGGAGATCGTGGAGGAGGTGGAGAACCCCGCCAGCCAGATCTCGCTGGAGGAGGCCAAGCGCATCTCCGCCAAGAACGAGCTGGGCGGCATGGTGAACTTCCCGGTGGAGTCCGTGGAATTCGGCCGCATCGCCGCCGGCAACGGCAAGCAGGTCATCATCCAGGGCCTGCGGGAGGCCGAGCACGGCATGATCTATGACGAGTGGGGCAGTAAGCAGCATGAGATCCTCACCGGCACCGTCAGCCGGATCGACCCCCGGAACGGCAATGTGATCCTGCGGATCGGCAGCGGCAGCGAGGCCACGGAGGCTGTGCTGACCATGAACGAGCAGGTGCCCGGCGAGGAGCTGCACGAGGGCCAGATGGTGAAGGTGTATCTGGTGGAGGTGCGCCGCAGCACACGCGGGCCGCAGGTGATGATCTCCCGCACCCACCCCGGTCTGGTGAAGCGGCTGTTTGAGCTGGAGGTGCCGGAGATCTACGACGGCACCGTGGAGGTGCGGTCCATCGCCCGGGAGGCGGGCAACCGCACGAAGATCGCCGTGTGGTCCGAGGACCCCAACGTGGACGCCATCGGCGCGTGCGTGGGCCCCAGGGGGCAGCGCGTGAACGCCATCGTGGACGAGCTGCGGGGTGAGAAGATCGACATCGTGAAGTACAGCGAGGACCCGGCGGAGTTTATCGCCGCGGCGCTGGCACCGGCGGATGTGGTCAGCGTACAGCTGGCCGACGAGGGCAAGGCCTGCCGCGTGACGGTGCCCGCCGACCAGCTGAGTCTGGCCATCGGCAAGGAGGGGCAGAACGCCCGTCTGGCCGCGCGGCTGACCGGCTATAAGATCGACATCAAGGCGGCCAACGCGGAGTAAGCGGCGGCTGCGGAAAGGAACGGCAGCGATGCAGAAGACCCGTAAGATACCCCAGCGGCAATGTGTGGGCTGCCGGGAAATGAAAGACAAAAAGGCGCTGCTGCGTATCGTGAAGACCCCGGAGGGGGAGATACTGCTGGACAGCACCGGAAAGAAATCCGGCCGGGGCGCGTACGTGTGCCCGGACCCGGAGTGCCTGAAAAAAGCACGGAAAAGCCGTGCGCTGGAGCGCGCCTTCGACACCGCCATACCGGCGGAGGTGTACGACGCGCTGGAAGGGCAGATGGTGGCACTGTGACAGAGCATTTGTTATCCACTTTGGGTCTGGCGCTGCGCGCCGGTGCGGTGGCCGTGGGCGAGGAGCCCGTAGGCGCGGCGGCACGGGCCAAGAAGGCCAGGGTCATCTTTACGGCGCGGGACGCGGCGGCATCCTCGGTGCGGCGGGCGTACAGCTTCGGCCGGGCAGGCAGCTGCCTGTGCCTGCCCTTCCCGGCGGACAAGGAGACCTTCGGCCGGGCGCTGGGCCGGACCAGCGTGGCCATGTGCGCGGTGACGGACATCGGGTTCGCCCAGTCGCTGGTGAAAAAGCTGGCGGCGGTGGAGCCGGAGATCTACGGCGCGGCGGCGGAGGCGCTGGACCTGAAGGCCAAGCGGGCAAGGGAACGGAAGGAAGAGCAATTACAGCACGAGAAGAACCTGCGGCAGGGCAGGCACCGCGTTCACGGCGGCAAGCCGCCGGAACCGCCCCACGCGTCTCCGGAGCCTCCGGCACCGGAGCACAGGCCCCCCGCGCCGGAACACCGGCGTCCGCCGCGGCGGGAGTATCCGGAGGGACGCCCCGACCGGGTCTATAAGGAACGGAGCGGCCGCCCGCCCAGGGATAAACGGCCGGCAAAGAAGGAGGCCCCCGGCGCACGGTATGAAAACGCGCGGCCGGTAAAGAAGGGCAAGGGAAGCCGGAAAACGACCGGCAGATAACAGGAACACAGCGCGCCGTGAGCGCGGCGCGAGCAACTGAGATGGAGGTGGCTTTATTTGGGTAGTATCGCTAACAAATACAGAGTGCATGAGGTGGCCAAGGACTTCGGCGTGTCCACGAAGGAGATCACGGAGATTCTGACCAAGTACGCCGAAACGCCCAAAAATCATATGCAGGTGCTGGAGGACCGGGAGCTGAGCCTGATCTTTGAGTATCTGACCCAGCACAACCCGGTGAGCAGCATCGCGGTGATCTTCGCCGAGGGCGCCAAGCCGGAGGAGAAGAAGGCGGAGAAGCCCGCCGCCAAGCCGGCGCAGAACGCATCCGCGCCGACGCAGGGTCAGGGCCAGGGCGGCAAGCCCCAGCAGGGCGGCGCGCCCAAGGCGGAGCAGCCCAAACAGCCCATGTCCCGCGTGCCCCAGCGGCAGGTGGTGGACACCCGCAAGGCCACCAACGTCAATCTGGACAAGTACGACGAGAAATTGCAGGATATGGCCGACGCCCGCAGCAGCGGCAAGCGGGACCAGCAGGCCCCACAGGGCAAGGAGAAGTTCCGCAGCAATAAGCAGCGGCGGGACAATAACTTCGCCAGCAACAAGCGCAAGCAGGAGGAGGCCGACCGGCTGCGGAAGCTGCGGCTGGAGGTCATCAAGAAGACCCCTGTGACCGTGCAGATCCCCGACGAGATCAGCGTGGGCGAGCTGGCCAGCCGGATGAAGAAGACCGGCGCAGAGGTGGTCAAGTGCCTGATGAAGAACGGCGTGATGGCCTCCCTGAGCCAGATGATCGACTTCGACACCGCCGCCATCATCGCCGAAGAGATGGGCTGCAAGGTAGAGAAGGAGGTCGTCGTCACCATCGAGGAGCGCCTGATCGACGACCATCAGGACAAGGACGAGGATCTGGTGCCCCGGGCACCCGTGGTGGTGGTCATGGGCCACGTGGACCACGGCAAGACCAGCCTGCTGGACTATATCCGCAACGCCCACGTGGCCAGCGGCGAGGCCGGCGGCATCACCCAGCACATCGGCGCCTATCAGGTGCAGATCAATGGCAAGCCCATCACATTTCTGGACACCCCCGGCCATGAGGCCTTTACCTCCATGCGCGCCCGCGGCGCTATGGTGACGGATATCGCCATTCTGGTGGTGGCCGCCGAGGACGGCATCATGCCCCAGACGGTGGAGTCCATCAACCACGCCAAGGCCGCCGGTATCCCCATTATCGTGGCCATCAACAAGATGGATAAGCCCGAGGCCAACCCCGAGCGCATCAAGCAGCAGCTGACCGAGTACGGCCTGGTGTGCGAGGAGTGGGGCGGCGACACCATCGTGTGCCCCATCTCCGCCAAGACCGGCATGGGCGTGGATAATCTGCTGGAGATGCTGACGCTGACCGCCGAGGTGGGCGAGCTGAAGGCCAACCCCAACCGCGCGGCGCAGGGCACCGTGATCGAGGCCCGTCTGGACAAGGGCCGCGGCCCCGTGGCCACGCTGCTGGTACAGAACGGCACGCTGCATCAGGGCGACATCATCATCGCGGGCACCTCTGTGGGCCGCGTGCGCGCCATGGTCAGTGACAAGGGCCAGCGCATCACCGAGGCCGGACCCAGCGTGCCCGTGGAGATCACGGGTCTGAGCGAGGCACCCTCCGCCGGCGCCACCTTCAACGCCGTGGCCGACGAAAAGCTGGCCCGCGAGCTGGTGGAGCAGCGCAAGGCCGAGGAGAAGGCCAAGGCCAACGCCCCTGTGACCAAGGTGTCGCTGGAGGATCTGTTCAGCCAGATCCAGGCCGGTGAGATGAAGAACCTGAACCTGATCGTCAAGGCGGACGTGCAGGGCAGCGTGGAGGCGGTGAAGTCCTCGCTGGAGAAGCTGAGCAACGAGGAGGTCCGCGTCCGCGTGATCCACGGCGGCGTGGGCGCCATCAACGAGAGCGACGTCATGCTGGCGTCCACCTCTCAGGCCATCATCGTGGGCTTCAACGTCCGGCCGGACGCCGCCGCCCGCGACAGTGCCGCCCGGGCCAACGTGGACATGCGCATGTACCGCGTCATCTACGATGCCATCAACGAGATCGAAGCCGCCATGAAGGGTATGCTGGCCCCCAAGTTCCGCGAGGTGCTGCTGGGCCACGCCGAGGTGCGCCAGACGTACAAGGTGTCCGGCGTGGGCACCGTTGCCGGCTGCTACGTGCAGGACGGCAAGCTGCAGCGCAAGGACTGCCAGGTACGGCTGGTCCGCGACGGCATCGTGATCCACGAGGGCGTACTGGCCTCCCTGCAGCGGTTCAAGGACTCCGTGAAGGAGGTGCAGGCCGGCTACGAGTGCGGTCTGAGCATCGAGAAGTTCAACGACATCAAGGAAGGCGACATCGTGGAGGCCTTCACCATGGAGCAGATCGAGGTATAAGCAACAGCCGAGGGGTGGGCAAAGCCCACCCCTCTCTTTCTTGAGAGGAGGAACGGTCTATGGCCGGAAACCGTATCGGGCGCATCAATGAGGAGATACGCAAGGAGCTGAGCGCCCTGCTCCGCACCGTAAAGGACCCGCGGGTATCCGAGGGGATGCTGACCATCACGCGGGTGGACACCACCAGCGACCTGCGGTACGCGCGGGTGTATATCAGCGCGCTGAACTGCGCGGATGAAAAGGGCCTGATGAAGGGGCTGAAGTCTGCGGCCGGATATCTGCGGCACGAGCTGGGCCAGGCCATCGACCTGCGCTACACGCCGGAGCTGCAGTTTTTCATGGACGACTCCATCGCCCACGGCGCGCACATTCTGGATCTGCTGAACCACGTGAAGCCCGCCAACCCCGCCAACGCGGACATCGTGCTGCCGGAGGACCGGGAATGAGCGCGCGGCTGACGGTGCAGGAGACGGCGGACTTTCTGCGGACGCTGGACGGCGTGCTGATACTGACCCACGTGCGCCCGGATGGGGACACGGTGGGCTGCGCCGCCGCGCTGTGCCGCGCCCTGCGGGCGCTGGGCCGGACGGCGTATCTGCTGGAAAACCCGGAGATCACGGAGACGTACACGCCCTACGCCGAGGGGCTGTGGGCACCGAATGACTTTGTGCCCGGGGCGGTGGTATCGGTGGACATCGCGGCGCTGAATCTGCTGCCGGAGAACGCGGTGCCGTATAAAAACGACATCTGCCTGGCCATCGACCACCACGGATCCCAGGAGTTCTTCGCGGAACAGACGTGCCTGGACGCGGAGGCCGCCGCCTGCGGCGAGATCGTGTATGAGATCGTGGGCAGGCTGACGGACATCACGCCGGAGATAGCCATGGCGCTGTATGTGGCGGTCTCCACAGACTGCGGGTGCTTCGTCTATGCCAACACCACGGCGCGGACGCACCGCATCGCCGCCGCGCTGATGGAGCGGGGCATCGACGTGGGGCCGGTGAACAAGGCACTGTTCCGCACGAAGTCGCCGGTGCGGCTGGCCATGGAGGCCCGGATGGTGGCGGACATGGAGCTGTACGACAACGGCCGGGTGGTGGTGATGTCCATCCCTCTGGCGCTGTGCCGGGAGCTGGGCGCTGCTGAGTCCGACGTGGAGGAGCTGAGCAGTCTGGCGGCGCTGGTGCAGGGCACCGACTGCGGCATCACGCTGCGGGAGCTGAAGCCGGGACGGGTGAAGCTGTCGCTGCGGACGGGACCGCGGGTGGACGCCAGCGCCGTGTGCCGCGTGCTGGGCGGCGGCGGCCACAGGGGCGCCGCCGGGGCCACGGTGGACGGCACCCTGGACGAGGCGAAGGCGGCCATTCTGGCGGCCTATACGGAGGTCATGGGATAACATGGCCGACGGGATCATCATTATCGACAAGCCCGCGGGATGGACCAGCATGGACGTGTGCGGCAAGCTGCGGGGCATACTGAAAACGAAAAAGGTGGGCCACGCCGGAACGCTGGACCCCATGGCCACCGGCGTGCTGCCGGTGTTCGTGGGAAACGCCACGCGGGCGGTGTCCTACGCCGAGGGCGGGGACAAGGAGTACGTCGCGGGGCTGCGGCTGGGGCTGACGACCAACACCCAGGACACCACCGGCGAGGTGGTGGCGGAGCGCCCTGTGTCCGTGACGCGGGCGCAGCTGGAGGACGTGCTGGCGCGGTTCACCGGGGAGATCGACCAGGTGCCGCCCATGTACTCGGCTATCAAGATCAACGGGCAGAAGCTGTATCAGCTGGCCCGGAAGGGGCAGGAGATCGAACGGCCCCCACGGCGGGTGACCATACACGAGCTGGCGCTGCTGGAGCCGAAGGACGGCGACTGGCGGCTGCGGATACGGTGCAGCAAGGGCACGTATGTGCGGGCGCTGTGCCACGACATCGGGCAGGCGCTGGGCTGCGGCGGATGCATGAGCGCTCTGCGGCGGACCATGGCCGCCGGGTTTACACTGTCGGAGAGCCGCAGTATTGAGGACGTACAGGCGCAGGGCGAGGCCCTGCTCTCCCCTACCGACTCGCTGTTCCGGCAGTACCCGGCCTATCACATCGCCGGTGAACGGGACCACAGACGGTGCCTGTGCGGCAATCCGCTGGCGGCGGAGGGCTTGCAGCCGGGGCTGTACCGGGTGTACAGCCCGGACGGGGCGTTTCTGTGCCTGAGCCGCTGGGAAGCGGGTGTTCTGACATCAGAGAAAAACTTTTTCGGAGCGTGAACAACTTGGAAAAGACAGTTATCGCCCTGGGCTTCTTCGACGGCGTGCACCGGGGCCACGGCGCACTGCTGCGGAAGACGGCGGAGCGCGCCCGGGAGCTGGGGGCCGTCCCCGCGGCATTCACCTTTGACCGGCCGCCGAAGGAGGTGGTCACGGGGCAGCCCGTGTACCTGATCAACTCCAACCGGGACCGGCAGGGGCTGATGGAGCGTCTGTACGGCATCGAGCGGGTCATTTTCGCGCCCTTTGACCGGGAGATGATGACCATGCCGTGGGAGGCCTATCTGGAAATGCTGATCGGGACATACGGCGCGGTGCACTTCGTGGCCGGGCACGACCACCGGTTCGGCCATAAAAACGCCGGGAACGTGCAGCTTTTGCGGCAGAAGTGCGCGGAGATGGGCATCGGGTGCGACATCATCCCGCCGGTACAGCGGGAGGGCATCACGGTCAGCTCCACGTACATCCGGACGCTGGTGGAGGCGGGCGACATGGAGCGCGCGGCGGACTTTCTGGGCCACCGGCACTGCCTGAGCCAGACGGTGCAGCACGGACAGCGGATCGGGCGGACCATCGGCATCCCCACGGTAAACCTGGCGGTGCCGGAGCACGTGCTGGCCCCGGCGCACGGGGTATACGTGACGGAGGTATTTCTGCCGGACGGACGGCGGTGCGCCGGCGTGACCAATGTGGGCACGCGGCCCACGGTATCCGACAGCGATCGGGTGTCCGTGGAGACGTACCTGCTGGGCTTCGAGGGCGACCTGTACGGGCAGGAGCTCCGGGTGGAGTTCTGCCGCCGGCTGCGGGGCGAGCAGAGGTTCGACACGCTGGAGGCGCTGCGGCAGGAGATACAGCGGAATATTCAGCAGGCAGAAGCCTATTTTGAGGCATGAGAAAAGGCACCCCTGACGGGGTGCCTTTTCTGTTATTTCACACGGCGCCGGGGTAAGACACCGCGGAAAACGGTGTCAGTCCTCGCGCTTTTTGCCCACAAACGCCACGCCGGCGGCGGAGGTCAGTGCCATGCCGACATACAGAGCAATGCCCGCGTCGAAGGTCTTGGGGCTGCCCTTGGTGTCGGTGGTCTTGGTGTCGGTGGTGGGCTGGTAGTAGTAATAGCCGGTGGAGGGCTTGGTATAGGTGGCATTACCACCCGCGCTGTATTCTGCGCCGTTGATGGCCACAGTACCCTGTACCACCGTCAGCGTATCACCAGAAGACATACTGTTAATAGCAGTATTGATGCTTTCGCTGCCGACATAATAACTTCCATTGAGGGAAGCAATAGGTGTGCTTTCTGTCTCAGCATACGCTTTTACGTTAGTAGAAAACTTGCCGCCAGAGATCTTGATATGGCCGTAGGGATCCCCTCCGGTCACATACCCCGTGTAGTTGTATACTTCACCAACAAAATCGCCGCCGCTGATATCCAGCTCCCCCTTGTCCGCCGTCCTATTACAAGGGCAGTTATACACAGCGTAAGTCGCACCATTCACTTCGAAAGTGCCACCTGTTATTTTCGCGATGTTATGGTTCTGGAAAGCAGCTTGCGTGTAGTTATGGCACTCGCCGTCTTCAAACAGCAACTCACCATAGTCATCGTTCTTAACTGTGTTAATGCCGCCAGTAAATGTACCACCTTTAATAGTCAATTTCGCATTGGCACCCCCGCTTTGAGGATTGTTCTGCAAGTCAGCCGCGTTTTGCCAGCCATTGGCAATCAAGCTGGAATAGCCGCCATTGGCCTCAACAGTCACACCGCTATTTATCTCCATTGTGCCATAGTTCTTGATGGTATACCAAGAATTTCCATTAGGGCCGTCTTTTGTGCCCGTTTCAGCGCTACGAGTGAATTTGCCGCCATTGAGAGTTACCGTTGCACCAACCTTATTTACCAACGCACCACACCCATGGCTCACATTGTCGACCGTGCCGGTGCCGGTAATAGTCAAGTTGCCATTGTTGATAATGGTATGGCTGCCGACTTTATTTGTCAGCTTAGAACCTGCCGCCAGTTCCAACGTCACCGTTGCACCGGACTTTACGGTCAACGCGCCATTTGTCAAGGTGATCTCGCCGTTCACGATATAGGAGCCGTTATCAAGCTCTTCTGTAGTTTCGGTCACCTGTGTTGCCGCTGGATCTGTGGCCCAGCTCACGCTGCACAGTGCCAGGGCCATGACCAGGGCCAGAATGGTTGCTAATACTTTTTTCATTGTTCATTCCCCTTATGGTAGTAGATTTCCGCAGGTGCGCTCGTTTTAATGTGTATTAAAACGCGAATGCAGAGGTACCTCTGCGGATAGTCAGATTATAGCACAACTGCACCGTTTGTCCAGCCTTTTTATGGAAATTTTACACATTTTTTCTGTTACCGGGAATAAAAACAGGAAAATTTGGCAGGAAATGGAAGTTGGGTGCGGAGAAAATGCCGCCTGCGGCGGGGACGGGGGCGTTTTTTGACGCTGCGGGGCGTCGGGGACGCCGCCCCTACAGGGGAAGGCTCTTGGGGGTCAGACCTTCAGATCAGTGGCGGCGGCGCGGGTGTGCTCGCGCATGGCCTGTTTGGCGGCCGCGTCATCCTGCCGGTGGATAGCGCTCAGTATCTCCCGGTGGCGCGCCAGAATACGGCGTTCCAGGGCCAGACACGCGCCGTCGTTCAGCGTCTCCATCTTTTTCAGCAGGGTATGCTGCTCCACCTGGCCCAGGACATCTGTGACGATCATGGCCACCTGGTTGCCGGTGGCACGGGAGAGCAGACTGTGGAAACGGACGTCCAGCTCAGCAAAGCGGCGGTAATCGCCCAGGGCCTGCTCCGCCGCCGTGAGACAGCTGTCCAGCGCCGCCAGATCCTCGTCGGTGCGGCGCCGGGCCGCCCAGCCGGCGATGGTGCCGTCGTTGACGGCGCGGTACTCGCCCAGCTCCTCCAGGGATATCTGGTTCAGCTGGAGCATGGCCGACAGCGGCTGCTCCACGCCGTCGATGGTCAGCTCCTGCACCACGGCGCCGCTGGCGCCGTGGGTGGAGGCCACATAGCCGCCCTGCTCCAGCATACGCAGGGCCTCGCGGATGGTGGGACGGGAACGGTGGAGCTGCTCCATCATGGCACGCTCGGAGGGCAGGCGGTCGCCGGGCTTCAGCACTCCGGAGGTGATAAGCTCCCGCAGCTGGTCATAGATGGCCTCGCTGGCCCGCCCGCCGCCGATGGGCTGCCAGGGGATATGTACGGCTTCCGGCATGGAAGGGCCTCCTTTCACAGAAAATACCCGGACAGTATAGCGCATCCCGGGGAAAATAGCAAGGGCAGGATGCAGGAAAGCCCGGAGGACGGTGCCTTCGGGCTTTCCCGCTGTGGGGAGGGGGATATTACTTCTTCAGGGCTTTCATTTCCTCGATCATCATGGGGACCACCTTGAACAGGTCGCCGCAGATGCCGTAATCCGCCACCTCGAAGATGGGGGCCACGTCGCTCTTGTTGACGGCGATGATGCACTCGGAGTCCTGCATACCGGCCTTGTGCTGGATGGCACCGGAGATGCCCAGGGCCACGTAGATGCGGGGATGGACGGTCTTGCCGGTCTGGCCCACCTGATGGTCGGCGGTCATCCAGCCGGCGTCCACCACGGCGCGGGACGCGCCCACCACGCCGCCCATGAGGGCGGCCAGCTCCTCGGCCAGGGCGATGCCCTTCTCCACGTCCTTGGCGATGCCGCGGCCCACGGAAACCACCACCTCAGCGCCGGTGAGATCCACCATGGCACGGGCGGCCTTGACGATCTCCAGCACCTTGGTGTGGATGTCGGCCTCGGTGAGGGTAAAGGCGGGGTGGATGAGCTCCACCTTGCTCGCGCCGTTCTCGTCAAACTCGCGCTTCTTCATCACGCCGGGGCGCACGGTGGCCATGGCAGGGCGGAAGCGTGGGCAGACGATGGTGGCCATCAGGTGGCCGCCGAAGGCGGGACGGGTCATCTTCAGGTTGGTGTTGACGTCAAAGAGCTTCGTCTCGAAGTTCATGGCGTCCACGTCCAGAGAGGAGCCGGTGCGGAGGAAGTTGATATAGCCGTTGAGATCCACGTCCAGGTGGGTGCAGTCGGCGCACAGGCCGGTGTGGAGACGGGCGGCGCAGCGGGGCGCCAGGTCGCGGCCGATATGGCTGGCGCCGAACAGCATGATCTCGGGCTTGAACTCGTGCACCGCGTCGGTGATGATCTTGGTGTAGGCGTCGGTGGTGTAGTCCTTCAGCAGAGGGCTGTTGTAGACGTAGACCTTATCCGCGCCGTAACCGCCCAGCTCCGCGGCGATGTTGTCCACGCTGTCGCCCAGCAGGATACCGCTGAGCTGCACACCCAGCTCGTCGGCCAGCTTGCGGCCCTCGGAGATCAGCTCAAAGGTGGTGGGCATCATCTTGCCCTGCCGCTGCTCGCAAAAGACCCACACGCCGGAGAAGGCCTTGGGATCGGTATTCATAAAAGTAGACATATCGTTTCTCCCTTCTCAGATGATGTGCTTGGCGGACAGGATGCCGAACAGCTGCTCCACGGTCTCCCTGCCGCTGCCCTCCAGCATCATGCCGCTGCCCTTGCGGGGAGGCGTAAAGCTCTTGTAGATATTGGTGGGAGAGCCCTTCAGACCGATGGTGTCCACCTCGATGAGGGGATCGTCCTTCAGCGCGTTGTAATCCAGCACGGTGACGGGCTCGGCGTCGCAGTCCAGGATGCCCCGGATGGTCATGTAGCGGGGGGTGTTCAGCTCCTTGATGCAGGTGAGCAGGCAGGGGGTCTGCACCTGGACGGTCATATAGCCGTCCTCCAGCATACGGCGGACGGTGAGGGTGTCGCCGTCCTTCTCGATGTCGGCCACATAGGACACCTGGGGAATCTCCAGCTTTTCGGCGATCTGGGGGCCCACCTGGGCGGTGTCGCCGTCGATGGCCTGACGGCCGCAGAAGATGATGTCGTCCTTGTCCACGCCCAGGTTCTTGATGGCGGCGGCCAAAATCTGGGAGGTGGCGAAGGTGTCGGAGCCGCCGAACTCACGGGCGGACACCAGCACGGCCTTGTCCACACCCATGGCCTTCAGCTCCAGCAGCATACCGGCGGCGGGAGGGGGACCCATGGACACGGCGATGACGGGGCAGCCCAGCTGGTCCTTCAGGGCCAGGGCGGCCTCGACGGCGTTCATATCGTCGGGGTTGATGATGGTCTGCATGGAGGCGCGGTCCAGCGTGCCGTCGGCGTTGACGGCGACCTTGCCGGAGGTGTCGGGCACCTGCTTGACACATACGATAAGCTTCATTCTATTCTTGCTCCTTTCCGCATTACTTCAGCAAATTGCCGGAGATGACCATCTGCTGGACCTGAGAGGTCCCCTCGTAGATGGTGAACACGCGGCAGTCGCGGTACTTACGCTCGACGGGGTACTCCTTGATGTACCCGTAGCCGCCGTGGATCTGCACCGCCTTGGCGGCGATCTCGTTGCAGGTCTCGGAGGCGAAGTACTTGGCCATGGAGCAGTACATGGAGGCGTTGGGGTCGTTTCTGTCCTTCATCTGGGCGGCCATATAGACCAGCTCCTTGGCGGCGGTCAGCTTGGTTGCCATATCCGCCAGCATGAAGGCGATGGCCTGGTTCTTGCAGATGGGCTTGCCGAACTGGACGCGCTCCTTGGAGTATTTGATAGCCTCATCCAGGCAGCCCTGGGCCAGACCGATGGACTGGGCGGACACACCCAGACGGCCGCCGTCCAGGGTCTTCATGGCGTTGATAAAGCCCATGTTCTCCTTGCCCAGCATATCGCTCTTGTGGACGCGGACGTCCTCCAGCACCACGTCAGAGGTGGCGTAGCCCACCAGACCCATCTTGGCCTCGTGCTTGCCGCAGGAGACGCCGGGGGCCTTCATGTCCACGATAAAGGCGGAGATACCCTTATTGCCGCGGCTCATGTCGGTCTTGGCGTAGACGATGCAGTAGTCGGCCAGGGGTGCACCGGAGATAAAGCACTTACGGCCGTTGAGGATGTAGTCGTCGCCATCCTTCACGGCGGTGGTGACCATGCTGCTGGCGTCGGAGCCGGCGCCCGGCTCGGTGAGGCCGAAGACGATCTTCACCTTGTTCTCCACGGAGGGACGGAGATACTTCTCCAGCTGCTCGGGGGTGCCCGCCTGCATCAGGGGGCCGCCGCCCAGAGAGTTGGGGGTATTGGCGTACAGGCTGGCCACAGCAGAGACACGGGCGATCTCCTCGATCATGATGACATAGGCCAGGGTATCGGCACCGGCACCGCCGTACTCGCGGGGGATCTTCAGGCCAAGAAAGCCGCACTTGGCCATCTTGTCCACGATCTCCTCGGGAAACTCGCCGGTCTCCTCCACCTTGTCAAGGACCTCGGTGGTGAGCTCGGTCTCGGCAAACTGGCGGACCAGCTTGCGGATCATTTCATGCTTTGCGTCGAAAATCATAGTTTTCCTCCTGTTAAAGTATGGGTCACTGCTCTGCTCAGCAGGGGATCTCGTGCTTGGACTTACCCTCTGTCAAAATCTCATAGATGCTGTTGACGCCGCACTCGGCCATCTGCTCCGCGGCCTCCTCGGTGAAGAAGGCCATGTGGGGCGTGTGGTAGACGTTGACGAAGGAGCGCAGGTACTTCAGCTTGAAGTAGGGCATACCGGGGGTACGGATGATGTCCTCATCGTGGGGAACGTGGATGATGCCGGTCTCGCCGGGGAAGGCATCCATGAACAGCGCGCCGAACTTGCCGGACTCCACCGCCTCGGTGACGGCATCGATATCCATCAGCTCGCCCCGGGCGTTGTCGATGAACACCACGCCGTCCTTCATCTTGGCGATGGCCTCGCGGTCGATCATGCCGGTGGTCTCGGGCAGCAGCGGGGTGTGGATGGTGATGATGTCGGACTCACGGTACAGGGTGTCCAGGTCCACGTACTCGGCGTACGCACGGACGGCGTCGTTCTCATAGACATCGTTGGCGATGATACGGCAGCCGAAGCCGCTGAGGCACTTGATGATGGTGAAGCCGATCTTGCCGGTGCCCATGACACCCACGGTCATGGTACGCAGCTCGCGGCCCATCTTGCCCTTCAGGGTGAAGTCGTTGTCGTTGGTGTTGTACAGCGCCTTCTTGAACTTGCGGATGCACATCAGGATGGCCATAACGGTGTATTCCGCCACGCCGTTGGGGGCGTAAGCGCCGTTGCACAGGCGGAAGCCCAGAGATCGGGCGTAGTCGCAGTTCATGTGGTTATAGCCCACGCAGCGGCTGGCCAGCACCTGTACGCCATAGCCCTTCAGCTCGTCCAGAACGGCGTTGGAATAGTCGCTCTGGCCCAGGGTGGTAACACCGTCGCAGCCGGCGGCCATATGGGCGGTAGTCTTATCCAGATTTGCGGGGGTGGAGATCAGCTCGATACCGTATTTCTTGCACAGGCCCTCGATGACGGGCTTCTCGTCGGGACGTACTTCGTAAGCAGCGATCTTCATGATTTTTCTCCTTCACATTCCGGGGGCGGCGGCGCGCTCCTCAACGCGCCGCGCCCTTATAGTTTGCTTTTCCTCAAGTCGCCGGGGTGTTCGTGTTCGTCGCGCTCCGCCTACGGCGGAGAGATTTTTCGTTCTGCCGATGGCAAACCGGCGATGGCGTACCGTGTGTACGTCGAGACGGTTTGACGATGGCAGGGCGGAAAAGATGCCGCCGTCAGTCTTTCAGGGAAGGATCCATGGGCACCGCCTCGCCGGCGGCGATCATGGCGGCCACCTGCTCGTCGGTGTAGCCCAGGTTCTTCAGCACCAGTTCGGTCTGCTCGCCCAGGTACGGACCGCGGTTGTAGGGAGGCAGCTCCGTCTCCTCGAAGATAACGGGAGGCCGGACCATGGTGCGTTTATTGCCGTTGGAATATTCCATCTCGTAGAAGCAGCCGGAGGCCCATGCCTGCTTATCCACCAGCAGCTGGTCCCAGGTCTGGGCCACGGCGTAGGGCAGATCGTTGGCGTCCATCAGCTTGCACCACTCGTCCAGGGTGCGGCTGGCCATCTCGGCCACCAGGAAGTCGTAGAACTCCTCGATGTTGGCCTGCAGGTTGGTCTGGGGATAGTAGCGTGGATCCTCGGCCAGCTCAGGGTGGCCGATGGCGTTCATAAAGATGGGATAGTGGCGGTTGTACTGGGGCATGGCGATCTGGAGCCACTTGTTGTCCTTGGTCTTGTGGGCCACCACCAGGGGATTGGGCAGGGTGCGGCGGGACAGGGGGTACTGGGTGGTGGGGTCGCCGTACTGGCTGGCCTGCAGCAGCAGGGAGACATCCCAGATGGCGCTGTGGAACAGGGAGACCACCACGCGGTCGCCGATGCCCGTCTCGCGGGCGCGGTACAGGGCCGCCAGCACACCGGAGGCCAGGTACATACCCACCTGATGGTCGCCGAAGCCGGCGATGGTCAGCATGGGCAGGGCGTCCTTATCGAACAGGGTGCCCAGGATACCGCCGCGGGCAAAGAAAGCGGTGAAGTCGAAGCCGGGCAGATCCTTGTCGGGGCCCTTCTCGCCGTAGCCGGACACGAAGCCATACACCAGCCTGGGGTACTTGGCGTGGAGCGTCTCATAGTCCAGACCGGCCTTCTTCAGGGGGTTCTGCCGCCAGTTGGTGATGAAGATATCCGCCTCGGCGATGAGCTTCTCCAGCGCCTCACGGCCGGCGGGGGTCTTGGTGTTCAGGCAGACGCAGGTCTTGCCGGCGTTCTCCAGATCGTAGGAGGTGTTCTCCTTCTGGTCCTGGGGACGGCCCTCGTTGACGGCGGTATAGCGCAGGGGGTCGCCGGCGGGGGCTTCGACCTTGATGACCTCGGCGCCCAGATCCGCCAGAAAGCGGGCGCAGCAGGGGGCGGCGATAAAGGTGGCCAGCTCCAGCACCTTTACGCCCTCGAGGGGACGCTTTACTTCACTCATATCGTTCCTCCATGTATGTTAATAAATGGTGTGTTGCTTACATTTTCAGCAGGTCGCGGAAGGTCTCGAGGTTGGTTCGCACCTGCTCAAACCGCACCATCTGACGGTCCACCTCCACCAGCGTCAGGGGCAGGTCGGCGGCCTCGCAGGCCTTCTTGATCATCACATAGTCGAACTCCTCCGGGTCGCAGAACTTGGTCAGCACCACCAGAACACCCTTGGCGCTTCTCGCCTTGGCGGTGTCCACGATCCACTTGACCCGGTTCTTCTCCTGATCGTACAGCACAGAGCAGTTGCCCATGGCGGCGAACTTCTCGGCCAGCGCGTTCAGGGCGTCATCGCGCTCCGGTGCGTCGGTGCGGTACTGGCGGGACTGGGCGGCCACGTCGTCGGCCACGATGTGCAGACCCATTTCGTCCAGAATGGCGTTCAGCGCCGGGGCGTCCGTCAGGATGCCGGAGATGACGATGGGCAGCTTCTCGGCGGCGGGCGCGGCGGCCTCCAGCTTGGCGATGAGGGCCTCCACCAGATCGGTGTGCTCCTCCTTGGTCATGAAGAAGGCGCTCTTGAAGATGTCGCTGCGCTGGGCGGCGGTGATCTCCGGGTGCCCGGCCAGCAGCTCGTCGATCTTCCGCATGGCGGCGTTGTGGCGGTTGTAGACCTTGATGGAGGCAAGCAGCTTCTCCTCGGAGAATGTACCGCCCAGCTTCTCCAGATCGCGGATCACGCGCTCATAGCCGGCCTTGGTATAGGCCACGCCGTAGGCGGGCTTGCGGTTCTGGGGATAGGTCATGGGGATGAAGGGGATGGACGGCACGGCGTACTTCCAGTTCTCGCCCACGGTTTTCAGGGTATCGCACAGGGAGGGGATGACGATAGCGGACGCGCCCTCGTAGGCACCGTTGATGCCCAGCTCCAGCAGGGACTGAACAATGGCGCACAGGAAGGCGGGACAGTATTCCTTGGCGCGATTCAGCGCCACATCGCCGCCCCAGGCTCCCATAGGCACGAAGCCCATGGCGTGGATAAGCTCCTCGGGAGTGTAAACAGGAGCGCACAGCACGATCTTTTTGCCCTGCGCCAGATAGCCGTCCATCTGCGCGCGGGGAGAGGCTGCCGCCTCATGCAGCTTGTTGAGGATGTCGTTCATGCCTTACACTCCTTTCGCAGCCTTGTTGGCTTCCATGATCTCCGTCAGACCCTGCACACGGGTGTCGTACTGGGCCTCGGAGAAATTGCGGGGGTCGGCCTGATCGCCGTCGAAGCTGACCACGGGGATATCGCAGGCCTTGCCGATCTGGCGGCTCATCTCGTACATGAAGCCGCTCCACAGCTTGCAGGAGCGGTTGGTATGCACCAGCATACCCTCCACGTGGTTGTCCTTGCAGAGCTTGATGCGCTTGTCGCGGCTCATCTCCAGATTGATGGCGTTGGGAACCTTGCAGTAGGCGCGGATCATCTCGTCAAAGGTGTTGTAGTCGAAGCCGAAGGCGTCGGCGTAGATGGTGGTGACCATGTTGATGCCCCGGGACTTCAGGCCGGTGCTGGTGGCACGCAGGTACGGCCAGCAGGCGATGCCCTCGAACATGATGCGGTACTTCTCCTCGCCCCGGAAGGTGGAGGTACCGTTCTTGTGGTTGTCCTCGTACTCCTTCAGCAGCGTCTCCATGGCGTCGGCGGCGGTGGACTTGCCCCGGGCCGTGACCATGACGGCCATGTGGTTCAGCAGGTCGAAGCCGTTGAAGGGGGAGGGGACGTATCTGGCGCAGCCGGTGGCCGCCAGCCATGCGCGGCTGGAGCGGCAGGAGAAGCCGGTGACCTCCTTGAACTTCTCGTCGGACCACTTCTTGCCGGTGATCTCCTCCAGCTGCTTCACGGCGTCCCAGAACTGGCCGGTGACGTAGGCCACCTCGGCGTCGGACACCTCGTAGTCGGGGTTAAAGGGGATATCCAGCAGGATCATGGGGATGTTCAGCTCGCGGGCCAGGTTCTCGTACCACTTGATCATGCAGGAGCAGATGTTGCTGCAGCACAGCAGTACGTCGGGCATGGCCACGTCCTGCTCGGGACAGGACTTCAGCTTGGCGTAGGCCAGCGACACGCGGGCATAGGCGCAGATGTCGTTGGAGTAGCCCTCGGACTCCGCCACCTCGCACATTCTCGTGCCCGCGCCGCGGGCGGCGATGCCGGCGGCCTGGTTCTCGGGGTACACGGTGGCGATGCCCATGGTCTCCGGGATCTCCACAGGGAAGTTGCTGGAGACCCAGGCAACCTTCTCGCCCCGCTTCTTGGCCTCGATGGCATCCACATAGGCGTCCGCCGCGATCTTGCCCAGCTTGTACTTGGCGGAATTGGGATCCACCGGCTTCGGGGCCTTCTTCACTTCTTCTGCCATTTCAGTTCCTCCTCACAGCTTTTATCGAAACATATTTCTGTTTATTCATGTCGTCTGCTTATATGCCCATAGGGCCGCGCCGATGGCGCCGAAATACTGGGCCAGCGGGTCCACACTGACGGGGACGCTCAGCTCGTCGCTGAGGGCCTGGCGCACCGCGTCATTCCGGGCCACACCGCCGGAGAGACAGACCTGCTCCGTGACGCCCGCCCGCCGGGCCAGGGCCGCCACGCGGCTGGCCACGCTGCGGCAGATGCCTGCCACCAGGTCGGGGCGCTTGACGCCGTTAGCCAGCTGACTGATGACCTCGCTCTCGGCAAACACGGTGCAGGTGCTGGAGATAGCGGCGGGGGCCGCGGCCTTGGCGGCCTCGGCATCCAGATCGTCCACATCCAGGCGGAGGATAGAGGCCATCACATCCAGAAACCGGCCGGTACCGGCGGCGCACTTATCGTTCATGACGAAGTTCACCATCTTGCCGGAGGGCGACAGGGCGATGACCTTGGCGTCCTGCCCGCCGATGTCGATGACGGTACGCAGGTCCGGGAACACGAAGCGCCCGCCCAGGGCGTGGGCCGTCAGCTCGCTGATCTCGCCGTCGGCGCCCTCGTAGTTTTTGCGGCCGTAGCCGGTGACAAAGGCACAGGCCATATCGGCCCGGGTCAGGCCGCTGGTCTGCCACAGCTGCGCCAGCGCCTCCTCCGGCCCGCCGGTGCCCAGGCCGCCGGTTTGGAGGCTGTGGGCCACCAGCTCTTTTCCGTCTTTAAGAACGGCGCACTTGGAAGTGGTGCTGCCGATGTCGATACCTAAGGTGTACATGGGGTCCTCCCTATTCTGTGCGATCGGACAGAAATACCCTCTCCCGCGGTGCGGAGATACTGCGCGCCGCACTGGTCTTACCAGTTTACTTATATTATACGGGTTTGTGAAATTTGCGTCAATTATGCGAATTGCCAAAGAAATAACAATTATTTGTGCATTGTACCGAGCCGCACTTTAAATGATTAAATCTTTCCGGATTTTTCCGGGACAATGTTGCGTTTTCTTTGGAAACTCGTCATGGCAGTATAGGAAAGCCGCATGGCGCGAGCGCGCCATGCGGCTTTCTGCGGTTCACGGCTCCAGGTCGTGTTTGTCCAGCTTCATGTTCCGGTAGGCCTTGGGCAGGCCGGGGGCGATGAGGGGAAAGGTGTTCTCCGTGTCGGACGTGGGCTGAATGTTATAGGTGCCGTACATATTCACCAGGTCGAAGCTGCTGCGCGGTACGCCGGGAAAGTGGTGGACGTCCGGTGTAGCGTCATAGGGAAAGCCCTCCCGGCTGCGCTTGCGTTTGGGCATAAAAATCACCTCCGGCCTTAGTATGGCCGGAGGCGGTTGGTTTATGAGCTTCAGCGGTAGACCTCCGCGTCAAAGTCGCGGACGATCTCGTCCCGCTTCTCGTCGCGGACGTAGACGCAGTTCGTCTCGTCAAAGGCCAGGCGCATGGCGAAATCCTTGGCCTCGTAAATATCGTTTGTCTCGAAGAAGTCGCGATAGGCCTCCTCCGGCTCATGGCTCTTGCGCCAGACAACGTGAAAACGCATGGACACTCCTCCTGCAAAATGGGGGTAATTTTTAGTATACCCCCGCCGGAAGCAAAAAGCAACGGTGGGTTTTGCCAAAAAACACAGTCAAAGTTCGTCACATTTTCCCCCGGGAAAGTTGTGATTTCTTCTTTCCCTGCCCCACAAGATATTGTATAATAGCAGACGATATTTTGGAGAGACAGAGGTGGATCAGGGTGAAGATCGGATTTGACAACGAAAAGTACCTGCAATTACAGGCGGAGCACATCACGGCGCGGCGCGCCCAGTTCGGCGGCAAGCTGTATCTGGAGTTCGGCGGCAAGCTGTTTGACGACTATCACGCCTCCCGTGTGCTGCCGGGGTTCCAGCCGGACAGCAAGATACGGATGCTGCAGACGCTGAAGGACGACGTGGAGATCGTGGTGGCCATCTGCGCCGGGGACATCGAGAAGAACAAGATGCGCGGCGACCTGGGCATCAGCTACGACGTGGACGTGCTGCGGCTGATCGACGTATTCCGGGGGCTGGGCTTCTATGTGGGCAGCGTGGTCATCACCCAGTACGCCGGCCAGCCGGCGGCGGACGCCTTTATCAAGCGGCTGAGTGCCCTTGGCGTGAAGAGCTATAAGCACTATCCCATCGCCGGGTATCCCTCGGACGTGGCGCACATCGTGTCCGACGAGGGCCTGGGCAAGAACGAATACATTGAGACGACCCGGCCGCTGATCGTGGTAACGGCTCCCGGCCCCGGCAGCGGCAAGATGGCCACCTGCCTGAGCCAGCTGTACCACGACAACCGGCGGGGTATCCGGGCGGGCTACGCCAAGTACGAGACGTTCCCCATCTGGAACCTGCCACTGAAGCACCCGGTGAACCTGGCCTATGAGGCGGCCACGGCGGACCTGAACGACGTGAACATGATCGACCCGTTCCACCTGGAGGCCTATGGCAAGACCACGGTGAATTACAACCGGGACGTGGAGATCTTCCCTGTGCTGGCGGCCATGTTCCGGATGATCCAGGGCGAGTGCCCCTACAAGTCCCCCACGGACATGGGCGTGAACATGGCGGGCTTCGCTATCGTGGATGACGCGGTGTGCCAGGAGGCCAGCCGCATGGAGATCCTGCGCCGGTACTATACCGGGTGCGTAGATCGGGCCAAGGGGCAGGCGGACAAGTGCGTGGTGCGGAAGCTGGAGCTGGTGATGCAGCAGGCCGGCGTGACGCCGGACATCTGCCCGGCGGTGGCGGCCTCGCTAGAAAAGGCGGAGGCCACCGGCAAACCGGCGGGCGCCATGGTGCTGCCGGACGGCAGCGTGGTGACCGGGCGGACCTCTCCCCTGCTGGGCGCGTCGGCGGCGCTGCTGCTGAACGCGCTGAAGAAGATGGCGGGCATTGACCACAAGCTGGACCTGATCCCCTCGTCGGTGATCGAACCTATCAGCGCCATGAAGACCGGCTGCCTGGGCCACCGAAATCCCCGGCTGCACTCGGACGAGGTGCTGATCGCGCTGGCGATCTCCGGTCTGACGAACCCCCTGGCGGCCATGGTGCAGGCGCAGCTGAAGAACCTGCGGGGCTGCGAGGCCCACTTCTCGGTCATCATCTCCGAGGAGGACGCCAAGCTGTATAAGCGGCTGGGCATCAACGTCAGCTGCGAGGCGAAATATGAGGTCAAGAGCCTGTATCACAAGTAAATAAGCGTCTGTGCCCGCGCCGTGCGCGGGCACAGCTTTCTGAAAGGAGCACATATGCAGAGCATCGCACAGATATTGGCATCGGAGCTGGGCCAGCCGGTCCAGTACGTGGAAAACGTTATCGCCCTGCTGGACGAGGGCAGCACCATTCCGTTCATCGCCCGCTATCGGAAGGAACAGCACGGCTCCATGGACGACACCACCCTGCGGAAGCTGGAGGACCGGCTGCAATACCTGCGGAACCTGGACAAGCGGCGGCAGGAGGTCAAGTCCGCCATCGACGGGCAGGGCAAGCTGACCGATGCGTTGGCGGCGGCCATCGACAGCGCCGCCACGCTGGCGGAGGTGGAGGACCTGTACCGTCCCTACAAGCAAAAGCGGCGGACCCGGGCCACGGTGGCCCGGGAGAAGGGGCTGGAGCCCCTGGCGCAGCTGCTGCTGGCGCAGGAGAAGGACTGTCCCGCGCCGGAGGCGGCCGCACAGGCGTACATCGATCCGGAGAAGGGCGTGGAGACCGCGGCCGACGCATTACAGGGCGCCAACGACATCATCGCGGAGATCATCAGCGACGACGCGGACATCCGCAAGGCACTGCGGGGCCTGCTGATGCGGCAGGGACGGCTGAGAAGCCTTGCCGCCACGGAGGAGGACAGCGTGTACCGGCTGTACTACGACTTTGAACAGCCCATTCCCAAGCTGGCGGGGCACCAGATCCTGGCCATCAACCGGGGCGAAAAAGAGGGGCTGCTCTCCGTCACGGTATTGCTGGACCGGGAGGCCGCGCTGCCGGCACTGCGGCGGGCGGTGGTAAAGCCCGGCTCGGCGGCCATGGAATTCATCAAGGCCGCCTGTGAGGACGCCTATGACCGGCTGATCTATCCGTCGCTGGAGCGCGAGGCGCGGTCCGCCCTGACGGACAGCGCCAACGAGGGCGCTATCGGACAGTTCGCGCTGAACCTGAAGCCGCTGCTGCTCCAGCCGCCGGTAAAGGGCCACGTGACCATGGGGCTGGACCCCGGCTATGCCCACGGCTGCAAGGTGGCGGTCATCGACGGCACCGGCAAGGTGCTGGACACCACGGTGGTCTACCCCACCTACGGCGAGCGCCAGAAGCGGGAGGCCATCGCCAAGCTGACGGCCCTGTGCAAAAAACACGGCGTGGCGCACATCGCCATCGGCAACGGCACCGCCAGCCGGGAGACAGAGCAGATGACGGTGGAGATGCTGCGGGGCCTTCCGGGCGTCAGCTATATGATCGTCAACGAGGCGGGCGCGTCGGTGTACTCCGCCGGCAAGCTGGCGGCGGAGGAGTTCCCGGACTACGACGTGAACCTGCGCTCGGCCATCTCCATCGCCCGGCGGTTACAGGACCCGCTGGCGGAGCTGGTGAAGATCGACCCCAAGGCCATCGGCGTGGGGCAGTACCAGCACGATATGCCGCAAAAGCGGCTGGACGAGGCACTATGCGGCGTGGTGGAGGACTGCGTCAACGCCGTGGGTGTTGACCTGAACACCGCCAGCGCCAGCCTGCTGGGCTATGTATCCGGGCTGAACGGCACCACGGCGAAGAACATCGTGGCGTACCGGGAGGCCAACGGCGCCTTCCCGGACCGGAAGCGCCTTTTGAAGGTTCCGAAGCTGGGGCCCAAGGCCTATGAGCAGTGCGCGGGCTTTTTGCGGGTGCCGGAGAGCAAAAACGTGCTGGACAACACCGGCGTACACCCGGAGAGCTATGGGGCGGCGGAGAAGCTGCTGGCCCTGTGCGGCTGCGGCGACGAAGACGTGCGCCGGGGCGCGGTGGACGGATTGATGCGGAAGGTGCAGGCCATGGGCGAGGCAAAGGTAGCCGAAGAGATCGGCGTGGGCGTGCCCACACTGCGGGACGTGGTGAAGGAGCTGATGAAGCCCGGGCGTGACCTGCGGAGCGACCTGCCGGCGCCCATCCTCCGCACCGATGTGCTGGACATGAAGGACCTGAAGCCCGGCATGGTGCTCACCGGCACGGTACGGAATGTCATCGACTTCGGCGTATTCGTGGACATCGGCGTGCATCAGGATGGGCTGGTACACATCTCGCAGGTGTGCAGCAGGTTCATCAAGCACCCCTCCGAGGTGGTGGCCGTAGGCGACATCGTGAAGGTGCTGGTGCTGGATGTGGACGAGAAAAAGCACCGCATCAGCCTGTCCATGAAGCAGGTGAAGGAGTAAAAAAGAAACCGCCCCCGGGCGGTTTCTTTTTTATTTGTCTTTTACTCGATGACGGGGAGCTTTTTGACCACGGCGGCGCAGCGGGGGCACAGGTCGGGGTGCTCGCTGTCGCTGCCCACGGTGGGCAGGACCTTCCAGCAGCGGGCGCACTTGGCACCGCTGGCAGGGCGAACGGCCACCTTCTGCTCCGCGTCCACGTCCACGCGGACCTGGGAGACGATGAACAAATCGGCCACCTGGGCGGCGTCCATGGATGCCAGGAAGCCATCCTCCGGCGTAACGGTCAGGTCCACCTCAGCCTCCAGGCTCTTGCCGATGGTCTTGTCGGCACGGGCGGTCTCCAGCGCGCCGTTGACGGCAGTTCGGAGGGCAGCGATACGGGCCCAGCGGGCCATCTCGTCCTCGGAGAGGGCGTAGCCGTTATAGGGCAGCACCATCTCGTTGAACAGGACGTTGCGCGCGTCATCGCAGGAGCGATGGGGCATGGCCAGCCAGATCTCATCGCAGGTAAAGGCCAGAATGGGGGCAAACAGGCGGGTCATGGCGTCCAGGATCAGGAACAGGGCGGTCTGGGCGCTGCGGCGGGAGAGGCCCTCGGCCTCATCGCAGTACAGGCGGTCCTTGAGAATATCGAAGTAGAAGGAGCTCAGGTCCACCACGCAGAAGTCGTTGATCATGTGGGACACCACATGGAACTCATAGTTGTCGTAGGCGGCGTAGGCCTTGGTCAGCAGGTCGTTCAGACGGGTGATGGCCCACTTGTCCAGGGGCAGCATCTCGCCCGGCTCCACCAGATGATCGGCGTCGAAGCCGGTCAGGTTATCCAGGCAGAACTTGGCGGTGTTGCGGAACTTCAGGTAGTTCTGGCTCAGCTGCTTGAATATCTCGTCGGAGCAGCGGACGTCCACATGGTAGTCGGAGCTGCCGGCCCACAGACGCAGCAGATCGGCGCCGTACTTGTTGAAGATCTCGGCGGGGTCCATGCCGTTGCCCAGAGACTTATGCATGGCCTTGCCCTCGCCGTCCACGGTCCAGCCGTGGGTGACACACTCCTTGAACGGTGCGCCGCGGCCCAGAGCGCCCACGGCCACCAGCAGGGAGGACTGGAACCAGCCGCGATACTGATCCAGGCCCTCGATGTACATGGTGGCAGGCCAGAAGCCCTGATCGCGCTCCATGGCGGCAAAGTGGGTGGAGCCGGAGTCGAACCAGCCGTCCAGCGTGTCCGTCTCCTTATCAAATCCGGCGGCCTTGCCGCAGTGGGGGCAGGTGAAGCCCTTGGGCAGGATGTCGGCGGCGTCTCTGTCGAACCAGGCGTTGGAGCCCTCCTTCTCGAACAGCCCGGCCACGGCCTCGATGCTCTCGGGGGTGCAGACGGGCTTGCCGCAGTCCTTGCAGTAGAACACGGGGATCGGCAGGCCCCAGCGGCGCTGGCGGCTGATGCACCAGTCGGTGCGCTCCAGGATCATGGAGCGCATACGGTCCTTGCCCCAGGCGGGCACCCAGCGGACGTCCTCGCAGGCGGCGATAGCCTCATCCTTGAAGCTGTCCACGGAGCAGAACCACTGGGGGGTGGCACGGAAGATGATGGGCTGCTTGCAGCGCCAGCAGTGGGGGTAGCTGTGGACGATGTCCTCGCTGGCGAACAGAGTGCCGTTGTCCTTCATATCCTGCAGGATGACGGGGTTGGACGCATCGGTGGTCATGCCCTCGTACTTGCCGGCGTAGGCGGTGTGCTTGCCCTGATCGTCCACGGGCACCACCATGTCCATGCCGTAGCGCTTGCAGGTCACATAGTCATCGGCACCGAAGCCGGGTGCGGTGTGGACGCAGCCGGTACCGGAGTCCATGGTGACGTAGTCCGCCAGCACCAGACGGGATGTCTTGGGCAGGAAGGGATGGTCGGCCAGCATATTCTCGAAGAAGGAGCCGGGGTGCGTCTCCACGATCTCGTAGCTGTCAAAGCCGCCGATCTTCATGACCTTTTCGGTCAGGGCCTCGGCCATGATGTACATCTCGCCGTTGGGCGCCTTGACCACGGCGTAGCTCTCGTCGGGGTGCAGGGCGATGGCCAGGTTGCCGGGCAGGGTCCAGACGGTGGTGGTCCAGATCACGAAGTACAGCTTGCTGTGGTCCAGATGGCCCAGCTTGCCCTGATCGTCGTGCATGGGGAACTTGACATAGACGGTGGTGCAGGGATCGTCCTTATACTCGATCTCCGCCTCGGCCAGCGCCGTCTCGTCGTGGGGGCACCAATACACGGGCTTCAGGCCCTTGTAGATGTGACCGTTCTGGTACATTCTGCCGAACACACGGACCTCCTGGGCCTCGAAGCCGGGATCCATGGTCTTGTAGGGGTGCTCCCAGTCGCCCACCACGCCCATGCGCTTGAAGCCGTCGCGCTGGACATCGATGTAGTGGTCGGCAAACTCATGGCAGGCACTGCGGAACTCAGAGACGCTCATGGCCTTGTGGTTCAGCTTGTTCTGCTTGATGATGGCGGACTCGATGGGCATACCGTGGTTGTCCCAGCCGGGGATATAGGGGGTATAGTAGCCGCGCATCGCGTACATGCGGGTGATAAAGTCCTTCAGGGACTTGTTCAGGGCGTGGCCCATGTGCAGCGCGCCGTTGGAGAACGGAGGGCCGTCGTGGAGGGAGAACAGGGGCTTGCCCTCGTTCTTCTTCAGCAGCTCATTGTAAAGGTCCAGCTCTTCCCAGTGCTTCAGCATCTCCGGCTCGCGGGCGGGCAGGCCGGCGCGCATGGGAAAGCCGCTTTTGGGCATATTCAGTGTCTTCTTGTACTCCATGTTGCTTCTCCTTTATCTGAATAGTTTTGAAAACAAAATAAAAAGCGCCTTTGTCTCGTTCAAGAGACAAAGGCGCGGAAAAACGTCCTCTGCGGTACCACTCTCGTTGCCGCCGGGGCGGCCACTCATCCCCCACGGAATGGGGCGGGGAGAAGGTAACGGCTCCCTTGCCGTCCGCGCTTACTTGGCGAGCTTTCAGGCGGATGCTCCGGGGTGATGTTCGGTGTCCCTGTCCCGTCCGCCTTGCACCAAACGGCGGCTCTCTTCGCGTGGACATGAGGCACGGCCTGTCCCCTTCATCGCAACTTTCGATATTGCTGACAATGTAGCACGGTTTTGAAAAAATGTCAAGAGGAAAGCGGAAAAAGGCGGCACACAGCCGCCTTTTTCAGTTAAATTATCCGATAATCCCGCTGGGCCAGGGCCTGCTCCCGGCGTATTTTCTGGGCGGCCAGGGCCTCCTCCAGGGCCACGATGATGCTGTTGGACACCAGAAAGCCGCGGGGCGTCAGGCGCCAGCCGTTCTCCGTTCGGGCGGCCAGACCCGTGCACTCATACTGCACGAACAAATCCTCCATGGGCTGGAACCGCTGGCGGTAGGTCGTCTCGAAATACCGGCGGTCGATGCCCTCCGCCGTGCGGAGGGACAGCATGACGTACTCGTAATCCCGGGTCAGCGTGGCGTCGGACTCGGACTCCGACAGGATCAGGCGACCGCTTATGTAGCTGTCCAGGTCCCGGACGTAGGCGTAGCGCACGCCGCCGAAGTCGGAGTGGGCGCCGGGGCCGAAGCCGGCGTACTCCTCCATGTGCCAGTATTTCAAGTTGTGGCGGGAGGCAAAGCCCGGCTTGGCGAAGTTGGATATCTCGTACTGTTCATAGCCGTTCTGCGCCAAAACGGTGACGGCGTAGAGATACATATCCGCCTGGGCATCGTCGTCCGGGAAGCGCTCGCTGTCCCGGCGGTCATACAGGGGCGTGCCGGGCTCCAGCTTCAGGCCGTAGCAGGAGATATGCTCCGGGGCCAGGGCGATGACGGCGGCGAGGGTGTCCTCCCACTGCTGCATGGTCTGGCCCGGCAGGCCATAGATCAGGTCCATACTGAGGTTTTTGAACCCGGCCTTCCGCACGGCGGCCACGGCCTCCTGCACCTGGGCAAAGGTATGGATGCGGCCGATGGCGCGGAGCAGGCCGTCATCCGCCGACTGAACGCCCAGAGATATCCTGTTGAAGCCCGCCCGACGCAGCGCACGCAGGGCCTTGACGTCACAGGCGGAGTCCGGGTTGGCCTCCAACGTGATCTCGGCGTCGCGGGCCACAGGGCAGCGCTTGCGGAGGGTCCGCAGCAGCTTTGTCAGGCGGTCCGGTCCCAGATAGCTGGGGGTACCGCCGCCGAAGTACACCGTGTCCACCCGATGGGCAGCAGTGCGGGGCGCGACCTCCTCGATATGGCGCAGCAGGGCGGCGGTATAGGCGTCCATCTTCTCCTCGCTGCGGGGCAAAGAGTAAAAGTCGCAGTAGGCGCATTTCTGGCGGCAGAAGGGGATGTGGATATAGAGCCCGAGAGGGGCTTTTTCTTTCTGCATATCAGCGTACCTGAGGCGGCAGTATGGTCACAGCGCCGTAAAAGCAGTTGACCTTGCAGCTGCGGCAGCCGATGCAGTCATCCTGACGGACCTCATAATAGCCGTCCGGCCGCAGGTCGATGCACTTCATGGGGCAGAACATGGCGCACCAGCCGCAGCCAGTGCAGCTCACCGGGTCGATCACGGCCAGCTGGACCGCCTTGCGCCCGAAGGGATGGGCAGGGTCGTACATAACTGACGCCCTCCTTTCCTGAGATCACCGTATTATTATAGCCGTTTTCATGGGTTTTGACAAGTATAGCCGCGGTGAAAGCGGCACATATTACCGGGGAAAGGATGTGATGGCGTGACACCTAAGGAATATGACGCGCTGGTACGGCAGCTGTCGCCCAGCTCACCCGTCGGCAAGGACACGGCGCTGGCCTTTGTCGTCGGCGGCGGGATCTGCGCCGTGGGACAGCTGATCGCCAACGGCTGGCAGGCGCTGGGGCTGACGCAGCAGGAGGCGGCCTCCGCCACCTCGGTAACGCTGGTGTTCCTGTCGGTGCTGCTGACGGCGCTGGGGCTGTACCACCGGCTGGCGCGGTACGCCGGGGCAGGCACGCTGGTGCCCATCACCGGCTTCGCCAACGCCGTAGCCTCGCCGGCCATCGACTTCCGGGCGGAGGGCATCGTCACCGGCACGGCGGTCAAGATGTTCACCGTGGCCGGGCCGGTGATCGTGTTCGGCACCGCTGCCAGCGTGGTGTATGGGCTGGTGCTGTATCTGCTGGCATAGCGTGAGCGCCGGCGCTGCCGGTCACGACCGTGTCCGCCCGTACACATAAAAAGCCGCCTTTCGGCGGCACATGAAAAAAGAACCGGCCTCTAGCCGGTTCTTTTTGCTCGGTTCAGATGTACTGCTTCATGCCCTCGGTGGCGGTGTCCTCGTCCGCGCTGATGGTGACGGTGAACTTTACGCCATTCTCCTCGCTGAAGCGGTCCAGCCAGTGAAGGAACGTCTCTACCGCCTGCAGGTCGTTGCTGCCGGCGATCTTGCAGAGATTATCCACGAACACATGGGAAATATCGTAATTGCCCGCGTACATACCGCACAGGAATCCGCGCAGGCAGTCAAAAGAATCCACATTATACTCGCCGGCGTTGACCAGACGGACGTTGTAGCTGACGTCGTAGGTCATATCGCCCTTAGGCTCGATGCACACGACACTTCCGGTCTCGGACTCCACACTGGTGTGGATGAGCTCGATGAGCTGCTTGGTCTTACCGGCACCGTTGGCACCCATGATCAGTCTAACCATAAGAAATCACTCCTTTGTCATTGGTGGTTTCCACCTGAGTACAGCATACCATACCGGTGGAAAAATAGCAATGCAGAAAAAGTAAACTTATTTTTGGGCACTTTTACTTTTCCAGCTTCCGCAGCAGCGTCTGCCGCAGATCCTCATACCCCGGCTTGCCCAGCAGGGCGAACATATTTTTCTTATAGGCCTCCACGCCGGGCTGGTCAAAGGGGTTCACGTCCAGCAGGTAGCCGGACAGGCCGCAGGCGTACTCAAAGAAGTAGATCAGCCCGCCCAGGGTCTGCTCATTGACGGAGCCGGTCCGCAGCGTCACGTTGGGCACGCCGCCCTCCACATGAGCCAGCAGCGTACCGTCCATGGCCTGCTGGCGGATAAAGTCCATGCTCTTGCCCGCCAGGAAGTTCAGGCCGTCGCCGTTGCCCTCGTCATAGGGCACGGGGTTTTCGTTTTGAGAGGGGCCGAAGCGCACCACCGTCTCGAACAGGTGGCGCTCACCCTCCTGGATGTACTGGCCCATGGAGTGCAGGTCGGCGGTAAACTCCACACTGGCGGGGAACAGGCCCTTGTTCTCCTTGCCCTCGCTCTCGCCGTACAGCTGCTTCCACCACTCGGACATAAAGCGGAAGCAGGGCTCATAGGCCGCCAGCAGCTCGATCTTCTTCCCGGTGCGGTACAGCTCATACCGGGCGCCGGCATACTGCCAGGCGGGATTGGCGTTCATGTCCGCCAGGGCACATTCGCGCATCATATCCGCCGCGCCGGCCATCAGCGCGTCGATATCGATGCCGGCCACAGCAATGGGCAGCAGACCCACGGCCGTGAGCACACTGTACCGTCCGCCGATGTTGTCCGGCACCACGAACTCCTCGTAGCCCTTATCGTCGGCCAGGCCCTTCAGGGCCCCCTTGTGGGCGTCGGTGGTGGCATAGATACGCCGGGCGGCCTCCTCCGGGCCGTACTTCTTCTCCAGCAGCTCACAGAAAAAGCGGAAGGCCACGGCGGGCTCCGTGGTGGTGCCGGACTTGGAGATAACGTTCACGGAGAAGTCCACGCCGTCCACCAGCTCCATCACCTCGGTCAGCGCGTCGGAGCTGAGGCCGTTGCCGATAAAGTAAATGTTGGGCGTATTCTTCTTTTTCAGGTTGTAGTTGGGGGAGCGCAGGCATTCGATGACGCCCCGGGCGCCCAGATAGGAGCCGCCGATACCGATGACCACCAGCGCCTGGGAGTCGGACTGTATTTTCTTCGCCGCCGCCTTGATGCGGGCAAATTCCGCCTTGTCATAGTCCTCCGGCAGACGCACCCAGCCGGTAAATTCGCCGCCGGCGCCATCGCCATTTTGCAGATGGTCATGGGCGATACGCAGGCGGGGGGACAGCGCGGCCTCGTAGGGCAGTGGGATAAAGCTGCGGATATTTTGCAGATCGACCTGTATCATGTTAAAACCTCCTCGTCGGTGCAATGCAACTATTTGCCCTATCGTACAACGTTTCCGGCGAAAATACAAGGGGAAAAACGGGACTTTCCCCCGCTTTTCCCCTTTCCGCTACGCCAGGAACACCGCCTGCTTCAAAAGATCGGTGAACATCCGCCCCCAACTGCGCCCCGGAACGCTCTCCGCCGCCAGAATGGGCACCGTCAGCACCTCCGTATCGCCGCTGCACAGGGTCAGCGTGCCCACCTGCTGGCCCTGCTGTATCGGGGCCGCCAGCGTCTCCGGCAGGTCCACCCGATACTCCAGCGACGATGCCTGCGCCTTCTCCACCACAGCGGTAACGCCCGTCTCCGGCAGCGTCAGGCCCACCTGCTCCGCCTCCCCCATGGTCACCGGCAGGGCGGGCAGCGGCTCCTCCGGCGCGGCGGAGACCAGCGTATAGGCGGAGAAGCCGTAATTCAGCAGCGCCTTGGCGTCGGTGTTCCGCTTGTCGGACGTCTCCCCCTTCATGACCACCGCGATCAGCTCCATGCCCTCGCGCTCCGCCGTGGCGCTGATGCAGTAGCCTGCGGAGGCGGTGTAGCCGGTCTTCAGCCCCGTGGCGCCGTCGTACCAGCGGATGAGCTTGTTTGTATTGGCCAGATCAAAGGTGCCGTTTCGGATGCTGTCCGTCCATATGGTGGTGAAATTGCGGATGTCCGGGTGCTTTGTCAGCAGCTCGCGGCTCATAAGGGCAATGTCATAGGCGCTGGTAACGTGGCCCGCCGCCGTCAGACCGGTGGGATTGGCAAAATGGGTATCGTCCATCCCCAGCCCCCTGGCGCGGTTGTTCATCTGCTCCACGAACAGCTCCGTCACACCGGCGACCTTCTCCGCCAGCGCCACCGCCGCGTCGTTGCCGGAGGACACGCACACGCATTTCAGCAGCTCCTCCACGGTGATCTGCTCGCCCTCCGCCAGAAAGACCTGGCTGCCGCCCATGCCGGCGGCGTTGGCCGACACCGTCACCACATCGTCATATGCCAGCGCGCCGCTGTCGATGGCGTCCATGGTCAGCAGCAGCGTCATGATCTTGGTGACGCTGGCCGGCTCCAGCTTCTCATGCTCGTTTTGGGCGAACAGCATCTGTCCCGTGGTCTTTTCCATCAGCACCGCGGCGCGGGAGGTCAGCGGCAGGTCCACCGCCCCGGCGTGTACCGGCAGCACAGCGGTGATGCACAGCGCCGCCAGCAGCGCTGTCAGTTTTCGTTTCATAGCGTCCCCTCCAGGCTTTTTTCTATGGGTATGCGGCGGGACAAGACGTTCATGCCCTTTCGACACAATTTTCGGTTGCAAAACCGCCGCCGGTATGCTACAATAACCCGGTAAGTAAATCGCAGGGTTGGTATATCGGTATTACAGCGGCTTCCCAAGCCGTTAAGGCGGGTTCGACTCCCGTACCCTGCTCCAAAAAAAGAGACGCGCCATGCAGCGCGTCTCTTTTTTTGGAGCAGGGCATACGATACCGCCGGGTAAAAAAGGAGGGCGGACGCCGCGCGTCCGCCCCAAGTGAGGAGAAAAAACAGGACCCTTGCGGCGGTGACTGCTCACAGCCGCCGCGATAAAAAGGGCAGAAACAGCGGAAACCGCTGGAAGTAAGCTGATACAGCATCCGCAGGCCACGGGACCGCGACGATCAAAGCAGCGCAGCCAGCAGCCACACCAGTCCGCAGGCACACGCGCCCCATACCGCCCACAGCCACGCGGGCGGACGCCACCGGCGGCGAACGCCGGTCTGTCCCCGGGCATAGCTGCGGGCGATCCGTACCGCCTCGTCCACCAGCTGGCGGGAGCTGACGCCGCCGCCGTCCGTGGGAAGGATGAAAATAGCCTGCTCGAATATCCGCGGGTCGGGAGAGTCCACGACGATCACGCGGCGGGAAACGCCTTTTACCAAAACCGATGCCTCCTTCAGCCGTGACGGGCGCTGTTTGTTACAGCCATAGTATCGCCGCGGCGGCGGAAAGTTATACGGCGCGGCGGGCAAAATTTCCCGCCGTTTTTTGTCGCTCAGACGCGGTGCGGGTCCGCCTTGCCGTCGATGGCCAGCACCAGCACGGCGCAGTCGTCCGCGCCGCCCGTCCGCTGAACGGACTGACGGAGAAGCTCCTCCGCCAGCGCCCGGGGCGAGGTGCCGTCCCATCCGGCCAGCAGGTCCTGGAGCCACTCGTCGTCCTCGCCGGCCACACCGTCGGACACCTGCACCAGCCAGCTACCCGGCGACACCGCGATCCGCTGGGGCGGCACGTCGCCGTCGGCGCTCTCCAGTCCCGCGGGCAGCGCCTGTGCGCGATAGCGGGCCACGGCGCCCTGCCGCTTGATATAGGACGGCGCGGCGCCGTACTTGTACAGTGTCAGCACGCCCTCGGCCCGATCCAGGCAGGCCAGATCGATAGTCGTGAAGCCGGCGCCCCCCTGACAGCGGAGCATGGCAGCGGTGTTCAGGGTCTTCAGCGCCGGGAGAGGTTCGATACCCGCCTGCAAAAACTGCCGCAGGAGGCGGATGGTCATAGCGGCCTCGCAGTGGGCGCTCTCGCCGCTGCCCATACCGTCGGACAGCGCCAGACAAGTCAGCCCTCCGGCATCAAAAACGGCGCACTGATCGCCGCAGTGCTTTTCGCCGGTCTTGGACCGCAGCAGGGCAGCGGTGCGGCAGGTCAGGTGTGCGCGGCGGAGCCGTTCCGCCGGGGCGGTCCGTGACAGCACCTCGGCCACCTGCCGGTACTGCTCCCGGGCCAGACGATAGGCCGCGTCCAGCCGCCCGTGATGTAGCCGACGCTGGAGGAAATCATGAAGCTGTCCATCCAGCGCCGTCAGCAGCTTGGGAAAGCGCACACAGCGGGCCGCAAAGTACGGCGGGAAATCCTCCGCCAGCCCCTGTCCCCGCCGCAGGAGCGCCGGGCAGGCATCGTTGAAGGCATTGTACGTATCGGTATAATGGGTCTGCCAGCAGTCGCTCCGCAGGGGACAGTCCCGGCAGACCTGCTCCGCCGCCCGGTCAAACAGCACGGCGGGGTTCTCCGGCCGCAGCAGCGGCGCGTGGTCCTCCAGGCTGTCATACACCGCCCGGAAGGCCGCCGCAGGTGCCGCGGCCTCCGGAGACACCTCTCCGGCGGCCGTCAGCAGCGGTCCCTCCTTTTCCGGCAGCAGCAGCCACACACCGGCAGCGGTCAGCAGCTGGCACAGCACCGCCAGAGGGCGGACCTCCCCCAGCAGTAGGGCCGCCAGCACACCCGCGGCGCAGAAGGCCGCAGCCGCCGGCACTCTTTGTCCGCTCCGCAGCCCTGCGGCAGCGGACGCGGCGACGCACAGCACCACCGCCAGATACAGCTCTCCCGTGCCGCACAGGTCCAGCGTCAGCCCCGCCAGCGCACCGGCGGCCGCCGCGTCGGGCGCCGGCCCGCGTCCCACAAAATACAGCAGCAGGATCCCGGCCAGCACCACCGCCGGTGAAAATCCCATCACCGTCCAGCCCGCCGGCACGGCGCATACCCCCAGCAGCAGCAAAAACCAGGCCCGGCGCTTGTCCGCCTGCTCCGCCGCCGACTCCGGCAGCAGATCGGGCAGCAGCGCCGCCGCGCCATACAGCAGCGCCAGCGACGCCATACACAGGGCCCACTGCCGTCCGCCCCGCTGTATGAGATACGGCAGCTGGGTCAACCCGGCGGCGCACACAGCGGCCATAGGCCGGAAGCGGGGCCGCCGGTACAGCCGCGTATTGCACAGCGCTGTGTTGGCGCAGAAGATCAGCAGTGCCGCGGCGGTATGCCGCAGCCCCGGCTGAAAGTCCATGAACAGCAGGGCGCCCAGCCCCGCGCAGACCACCGCCAGCAGGCCCTGCCAACCCACGCCGGCTGCCGCCACCGCCGCCAGTGCCCAGGGGGCGTACTGCCCGCCGGGGGCGGCGGCCGTCAGCAGCAGCGCGGCGGCACAGCCGCCCACAGCCGCCCAGGGAATACGCAGGGCGGTGCGCTGTACCGCCGGGAGCAGATGTTTCATGGCTCGTCCCTCCTTTTTCCGTTATTGTAAACGGCTAAAGGCGCGATTTCCGTCGGGAAATGGCAAAGGGCTTTGATTTTTCGGCCCAGGGGTGAAAAGCGTCGGTCTGCCCTTGTAATTTTTCGTCGTATCTGGTAAAATAGCGTGAGTTTAAGGGGATCGCTATTCCCCGCACAGGAGGTAACACCATGATAAAGAAGCTTGCAGCCCTGACACTGGCGCTGCTGATGACCCTGTCCCTGGCCGCCTGTGGCAGTCAGAAGGACGACCAGGCCGGCGGCGCCGTGACCCCCGGCGTGACCGGCGATGCCGTTCCCGATATGGGCACCGTCAGCGGCGGCACCTACACCAACCGCTTTGCCGGCATCAGCTGCACCCTGGATGACAGCTGGTATTTCTACACCGATGAGCAGATCGACGAGCTCAACGGCTTTGTCCGCGAGAGCACCAGCGACGAGGAGCTGAAGACCCGCTTGGAGAGCAGCAGCAGCGTGCAGGATATGTACGCCGCCTCCACGGACGGTCTGATGACCATCAACGTCGTATTCACCAACATGGGTCTGCTGGGCGGCAGCACCGTGACGCCCCAGGATGTGGCCGAGCTGTCCGTAGAGCAGGTTCCCGCCGCGCTGGAGAGCTATGGCTTCACGGACGTGACGGCCCAGCTGACCACCGTGGATTTTGCCGGTCAGAAGAACGTTCCCGCCGTGGCCGTATCCGCCATGAACGGCGACATCGCCACGTATGAGCTGCTGGTATGCCTGAAGGCGGGCAATTACTCCTTCAGCGTGACGCTGTGCAGCTTCACCGAGGATGTCACCGCCGACATGGCCGCCCTGTTCACCGCCGCGCAGTAACGCCGCAACAGGAAAAGACCGTGCCTCTCGGCACGGTCTTTTTTGTTACCATGTGGCGCGGGCAGTGAGCACGTTGCGCTTGTAAGTGATGCGGAAGTAGATATACTCCGCCACGCCGGTGAGTATCCAGGAGAAAATATACAGCAGATACAGGGACGTGATCGTGTGGAAGTAGGCAAAGATGGTGTAGATCCAGATGACCCGGAACACGCAGGAGCCCAGAATGACCATAATGGTGGGGGCCACGCTGCGGCCCAGGCCGCGGGAGGCGGCGATGCTGGCGTCCATCAGGGGGCCGATCCAGTAGGAGAAGGCCATGATCCGCAGGCGGTCCACGCCGGCGTCGATGACCTCGGGCTTGTCGGCAAACAAGCCCAGGAACTCCCGGCCGAAGACAGTCAGCAGCACGCCGACCAGCACGCCCACAACGGCGGCGTACAGCATACTGATGTAGTAGCTCTTAAGGATACGCTCCTTCCGCCCCGCGCCCCAGTTGCGGCTGACAAAGCTGGCGCAGGCGGTGTAGAACGCGGCCATCATGTTGAACACCAGCGTATCGGCATTGGCGGCAGCCGCCGCGCCGGAGACAGTGATCTCGTCAAAGGAGTTCAGGCCCGCCTGCACGAACAGGTTAGCCACGGCGAATATAGCGTTCTGCAATCCGGAGGGGATGCCGATCAGCAGCACACGCTTGGAGGCCAGGTGGTGCAGCCGCAGCTTGCGGATATCCAGGCGGCAGGTGTCCTTGCGGTGCAGCAGATGGATGATGATGAGCAGGGCAGACACCCACTGTGCGATGGCGCTGGCGATAGCCACGCCCTCGGCCGCCATGCCGCAGCCGATAACGAACACCAGGTTCAGTATCACATTCAGCACACCCGCCACCGTCAGGTACAGCAGGGGGCGCTTGGTGTCGCCGGTGGCGCTGAGGATACCGTTGCCGCAGTTGTAGATGCCCATGGCCGGCAGGCCCAGGGCATAGAGCTTCAGGTACAGCACCGCGCCGGGGAGGAATTCCTCCTTGGTGTGCAGCAGCCGCAGCATAGGCTCGGCAAAAAACACGCACACCAGGCACGTCAGCACGCCCATCGCCAGGCAGATCAGGAAGGAGGAGTGGGTGGTGTGCTCCACGTCCTCGTCATTGCCCATGCCCAGCCCACGGGCCACAGCCACATTGACGCCGCCGCCCAGACCGATCAGCAGCCCCGTGAACAGCGTGACCAGCGTGGTGGTGGAGCCCACAGAGCCCAGCGCCACATAGGTGTTGTACGCATACTTGCCGGCGATGGCCACATCGCTGAGGTTGAACAGCACCTCCAGCACCTGGGTCATCATCAGCGGCAAGCTGAACAGCAGGATATTTTTCCAAAGTGAACCGGAGGTCATCTCCACAGTGAGAGCCCTCCGGCGTGTTGCAGTCTTCATGCCCGCACCCTCCTATACAATACATATCACATAGAAACATCCGAACGTGATTGCCAGTATAACACGGCGCATTACACAAAACAACCCCCTTTCGACACAATATTTTTTTATACCTGGCGCTGTTCTTTTTGTGCATAGTGCATAGATAAGCTTTCAGGTTTTGGACACATCGTCAAATGTGATACTTTGTCCCCCGTCTCTCGACGGAATTTGACAGCCACGGCAGTCTCCGCTATAATGTTAGGGAGTCTGGCCGCCCCCTTTTTCGGCGGCCGCAAGGAGGTCCCCCTATGAAACGTATGCTCACCGCAGCGCTGGCCCTGCTGCTGGCACTGTCCCTGTGCGCCTGCGGCGCGCAGGATACGGACGATACGCCCACCTACCCCGCCGCCTTCTCCGGCTTGGAGACGCTGATCGACACCGCCCGCGAGGAGGGCCGCCTGACCGTGTGCGGCACCGGCGACGAGGCGTATATGACGGCCCTGTGCGAAAAGTTTGAAGAGCTGTTCGACATCAAGACCACTTACCGCGCCATTACCGCTGCCCAGGCGGGCAGCGCCCGGGGCGACGTATGGTTCGGCGGCAGCGCGGATACCTGCCGCACCCTGGCCGCTGACGGCAAGCTGCTGACCTATACGCCCGTCCACGCCGCTGACCTGACCAACGCCGCCTACGGCGATGCGGACGGCTATTGGTACGGCGTATCTGTCGACGCGGTCGTTTTCGCCGTCAACAGCGACGTGCTCCGGCGCATGACCATCTCCGCCCCCAAGGACTGGGCAGACCTGACCGATCCGGTATACCAGGAGCTGATCTGGCTGCCCACCTACCGCAGCACGGAGATCGGCCGTCTGACCGCGTACAGCGCCGCCCTGCGGCTGGGCCGCGACAAGGGACTGGACTATCTGACGGCGCTGGACACCAGCGTACAGTTCTACACCGCCGCGGATGACACCTTCGTCAAGTGCCTGTCCACCGGCGAGTGCGTCATCGCCGTGGGCTGGCTCCATGATGGGCTCTCCGCCCTGTCCGCTGACACCTCCGGCGACCTGCATCTGGTAATTCCCGCCTCCGGCACCTTCGGTCAGGTCACGGCCAGCGCCATTCTATCCGGTGCCAGCCACACCGCCGCCGCCCAACTGTGGCAGGAGTTCGTTCTCTCCCCGGCCTGCGCCGATCTGGCAGAGGCACACGGCGACTATCGCCTGCCCACTATCGGCAGCGCCGACCTGGTCCAGCGCACCGGCGTGACGCTGGACCCCTCCCTGCTCTCTCCCACCGGTGACGCCGACACCATCGAGGATAAGGAGACGCTCGTCTCCGACCTTATCGAAACACTGACCGACACCGGCATCGACACCGAGGATACCGCCCGCTGGAATGTGGCATAGATTCCCACAGGCCGTCTCTTACGAGATGGCCTGCTCTTTTTCTACGCGGTCACTCTGCCTCTTGCAGCAGCTCCTCCGGCCTCACGCCAAAGAGCTTCGCCAGCGCCAGCAGATTGGTCGTGCTGGGATCCGACCGCCCGGATTCCCACTTGGATACCGCCTGCCGGCTGACGCCCAGCGCCTCCGCCACAAACTCCTGCGTCATTTTGCACGCCGTCCGACGACGTTTCAATGTCTCTCCCAATGTTTTGGCCTGTTCCGCCCGTTCTAACCGCAGCGGCTCGGACCGAATGTATTTCCGCAGCGCCTTGATGATCAGAAACACCACGTATGCCAGCACCGCCCATACCGGAACGGACAGCAAGAAGAGAATGATCGTCGTTTTCATAGTGATGCCCTCCTTTTCTGCCGCCAGTATAACAAACCGATCACGGTTGCGCCAGCAACTATCGCGCAACCCTTCAGTAAAACGCCATGTTCCCTACATAGAAGTACCATGTATGTTACATGGGTGTACCCATTTTTATATGAAAAAATGACCACCCGATCGGGTGGTCATTTTGGCAGGGGCAGAAAGGCTCGAACTCTCGACACGCGGTTTTGGAGACCGCTGCTCTACCAACTGAGCTATACCCCTATGTGGTGGGCCTTCGGGGACTCGAACCCGGGACCGGACGGTTATGAGCCGTCTGCTCTAACCAACTGAGCTAAAGGCCCAAGTCTACGCTGGCTTTCTGAGTAAAAGAAATGAGCCGCCACCTTTTCGGATGGCGGCTCACCCTTCGTGGCTCCCCCTGTTGGGCTCGAACCAACAACCCTTCGGTTAACAGCCGAATGCTCTACCATTGAGCTATCGAGGATTATTTAATTGAAGATATTTGATATACCTTCAAAACCGCATACACTACATATCTATCATTCCATTTCTGTGAACACAACCATTCAAGTCAAGCCCTCGACCGATTAGTAACAGTCAGCTCCATGCCTTACGGCACTTCCACCTCTGCCCTATCTACCTCGTCGTCTTCAAGGGGTCTTACTTCTTTCGAATGGGATATCTCATCTTGAGGGGGGCTTCACGCTTAGATGCCTTCAGCGTTTA